>MDTB01083212.1_pt1 | contig 12550 bp, 13 predicted proteins | sample 811161 | NCBI WGS metagenome assembly MDTB01 (sample SAMN05326650, study PRJNA326480) | marine metagenome | isolation source: seawater | place: Mediterranean Sea | collected 2009 | reverse complement strand
GAATGAAAAAGTACACGGGTGGTTAACAGGAGGTAGGGACAAGTTTGATTTAAATGAGTTTGATAGAAGTTATAGGGATTTAAAAACTGTTAAAGGTGATTATTTTGTAGTAGAAAAGTTTTTAAAAAAGATGGACAAAGCTATGTTAGAGGGTAAACGAATTGATCTAACTGAAGGTATTGATGGACTTAGGGAGATTGCTAAAAGTCAAATGATAAGTTATTTCCCTAAAGCACAAGAAGCTGTTAAGAAAGCTATTGCTGATGGAATGAAAATAGAAAAAACTGGTAGGTTAGATTACGATAGTTATTGGCCACACTTGTCTGGTGATTCTAAAATAGCAGCAGAAGGATTAAAAAAAGTAATTAAAAACTTAACTGAGAATCCATACATAGATAAAGAAGTTCGTAAAAAAGAATTGGCTAGTGCTATATATCATTATAGACAACTTACTGGAGACTTTACTCCAACAGGTGAATTAAATGATAAATATAACTTAGCATCAGAGGTGTTGAAAGATATAGCTACTAAGTCTACTAAAAAGTCTGAGAATTTAAAAGGATTTACAGAAAATAAAATAGTAGGTTCACAGCAAAAAAGAGATGCTCACATTCCTGGCTGGAGTGTTGAGCCTGAAGTATACTCTCAGTATATGAAGAATGCTATAGATAATATGTATCAACATGCTGCACAAATAAAAGTGCGATCAGATATATATAAGTTTCAATCTGATAATCTTAAAAAACATAGAGACCCTAAGTATACTTTTGAATGGGTAGATTTTTATAATTTATACGCACAAGATGCATTAGGTTATCCACAGAACTTGCCTAAAAGCATACTGAATAATCCTAATATGAAAATAAAAGGGACTCCTTATGCTTGGTGGAACGATACTAATGTCAAGAACAGAGTTAATCAAATACGTACTAAGCTTGGCATTGGTAAGGCTAAAGATAAAGAAATGCCAGCGGAGCTGCAAGGGATTGACTTTGGTACTCTTGCCAAGTGGGGCAACTTAGAAGCTAAGTATCAGCTTGCTACGCTACTTGCTCACCCTAAGAGTGCTGTGGCTAACTTGTATGGTGGTAGTGTACACACGCTTATCAATACAGGATTCAACAATTTTAAGAATGCTAGGAGTATTAAATACTTGCAGTCTAATGTTAATCCTGAGTGGCGTAATATGTCTGATGTTGAGAAGTGGGTACAAAGTTTAGGTGTAGTAGAAGACTTTATACTATACGAAGCTGGGCTAAATCCTAAGTTTCAAGGTGCTAGGTTCCAAGATTTTATGAAAGATGCTGTTAGGCAAATTAAAAAAGACCCTAATATGCCAGATACATCTTTAAAAGAAATAGCTAAAAAGTATGGAATAGGTGATAGTATATTTAATAAAGCTGCTTGGTTTATGCGTAGACCTGAAAGAACTTTACGTAGAGATGCATTTATGGCTCACTATCTACAAGCTAGGAATTTATTTGAAGGTGGTATTCAAAGATACGATGATCCTATCCTAATTAAGATGGGTATGGAAGGTGTCAAATCTACACAGTTTTTATATTCTGCACCATTTAGACCTGCATTTGCACGTTCTACTATGGGTAAAATGATGACAAGATTTCAGCTTTGGGCTTGGAATTCTGTAAGATTTAGAAAAGATATAATGAGAGAGGCCAAACTTTATGGATATAAAGAAGGCACTATGGAGTATAACAGATATAAACGGATGGCTGCAATGGACTTAATGATGTTTGGGTTGGCTAACATCTTTATGTATTCCTTGTTCGAAAACACATTACCACAACCTTATGGTTGGATGCAAGACTTGGCAGACTGGTCTTTTGGTAATGAAAAAGAGAGGAGCAGGGCATTCTATGGTGCGTATCCTACAGCTGTTGCTCCTCTTCAGGCAATAACTCCTCCTGGATTTAGAGCTTTACCTCCACTATTTAAATGGATGATAGACAATGATTCTACCACTAATGCTAGCTATATTACATGGAGTATGTTTCCTTTTGGCAGAATGGGATATGATGTATTTGGCAAGGGTGGACTTATAGAGAATCCTACTAGAGGAGTAGAAAAACTTACTGGATTCCCTTATCAACAGTTTAGTAAACAAGTTAAAAAGTTTAAAGATGAAGAAATGCTTTATCCTAAGGTAATATAATGGCTATAGAAATACCAGATAGAGAAGACCGTATAGATTTTCCTGGAATACTAGACGATTATAAAGAAGAGTTAGCAACAGCTGCAGCTATCGGAACAGCAGGTGTATATGTAACTGGAGATAATAGGTCAAGAATAGCTCAGTATCCTTATAATTTTTTAAAAGGATTTTATTCTGGTGGAAAAGGTGCACAATTTGGTGCTTTTGGTAAGGAAATAGCTGCTAACGCATTACCTATAATGAGAGATGTAATTGATCCTCGTACTTCATATGCTTATAAAAAAACTGGTATGTCTACTAGAGGGTATAATGAATTATTAAAACTACAAGGCGATATAAATGATTTAAGAAAAAATATAGATGTTGAAAAAGTAGATGATCTTGTTCAATATAAAAAATCTAGAAAATTATTAGCACATAAACAAAAACAACAACATTATAAATTAATAAATGATTATTCTAATAGGTTTTTATTTACTAATAATCCTGCAGCTACTGATGATATAGCTAGATATGCTAAACAATTTGTTCAACCAGTAGATTTAAAAACTGCTATAGCCAACTCTGGTAACACTAAACAAGCTATGCAATACATTATGGAAACACAAGGTATCAAAGATGTTACAAAAGCAAAATACCTTATGCATAAAGTAAGCCCTAAAGCTGGCGATGTTATGAGAGGTATACAGTTTGATAAAAGAGTTTATAATTTATTTTTAAAAATGAATGAACACGATAGTTTTGACAAAATAACTAAAAATAAAATGATAGAAATGGCTAAAAGTGTAGGCTTGTCTGTAAATGATAAAGCTGCATCTGATAAATTATTTTTTAAAGTTTCTCCTAGTGCTAAACCTAATTATGATTGGGGAGGCTATCAAGGAGTCATAGAATGGAATAGAAAGAAAAAAGGACAAATAAAGTTTTACGCTAATGATAAACGTGATTTATTTGGTGCCAAACTTGGCGGAAAGAATGTAATAAATATTGCACCTGCTAAAGAAATATCTGTTCCTGAAATTGTTGGTAAAATACAAGAAGATTTACCTAAAAAAAGAAAAATAGAAATTGTAAAACAAATTGAACGTAATCCTAAAGCAAAAGCTATTAAGAAGTTTATTGCAGCTGATCATAGTCCTGGATTAAACAAAGGAGACTCTGAGCAAATAGCAAAGATAATTAAAAAACATGGTAAATATCTTAGCTATAATCCTTTAAATAAAAAAATGATGAATCCTTTGTGGGTTATTAGACATGCTTCTATGGGAGTAGGTGGGTTAAGTATCGCAGCTCTTATGGCTCTTGGAGTATATGGTATAAGTAAAGCTGCTTATGAAAAGTATAAAAGATAGGGCCTAGAAAAAATATAAACTAGGCCCCTTGTGGTATAAGCTACACTTAGGGGAAGGCAAACACCTAAGTTGAGTCCTGTAGCTTATTTTATGAATTTATTAAAGTAGTCACAGCCTTTTTCTACTATGCAAGGCTTGTCTGATTTTTTAGAATCTATGGATAATAACACTGGTGCCCAGTTGTTACGTTTTAAATATTTTTTATCTATATAAATATCGCAGCCTATGCAATTGCCTAAATACCAGTTAGGACACTGGAGCTGTGCTTTTCTTTTTAATTTTGTTGACATCATCTTCCAATATTTCTTTGTACTTCATCAATCTAAGCATAAAAGCACCTAAGTATATAGATAAATCTAATACTTCCTCTATACCCTCATAAAACATGTCTCTTGTTATGTCATCTTCTGGCATTACAGGTACGTTTTGAAGGTATTTGCTTGCTCCAAAGTCAAGTCTGGCTTGTATTAGGTTCATAATAGATTCATTGTTTTGTTCTAAATCTTTAGGATCATTAGTTTCTTTGTATTTGTTTATCTTTTTTTGCAGCTGTTCAACTTGTAGGTCTTTACCTTTTAACATAAAGTCTGCTTCTAAGAGAGCCTTTTCCAGGCTCTCTATTTTATTCTTCATTATTTGTTTGTTAGTCATCACAGACCTCACAGTTTAATGGTTGGCTGTATCTTTCTTCTAGCTCTATTCCCGTCTCAGAGCCAGCGTCGGCTTGGGGGCCGCTGTCTTCCTCGACTCCGTTCTTTGACTCTTCTATTTTTTTAATTAGATTTTGTGTCGTAACCATTTCCATTTGATTGCCTGCTATATATTGATTTGTACTATAATCATGTAAAGCGTTCATAATTACAGCTTCTTCATCATGTGTTAATTGCATTAATATCTGCCTCCTTTAGCTAATTTTCTTAATACGTATTGTTTTGTTTCGTCTTGTAATTTATCTACCCATTCTATAAGTTTAATAAAGTCTTTCTCATCTAATGGGCCTTTTCTCGTGTTGCAAGATTTGCATATAAGTTGAAGATTCTTAACTGTAGATTCTCCACCTTTAGTTAATGGAATGAGATGATCACATACCATATTTCTAAGTGTAAGAGTTTTGTCACAATATTTGCATTGCTTGCCGTATGATTCATAAAACATCGCACGAAGTTCTTCCATGTCAATTTTAAATAACACGTCATTATCTTCTGATCGTTTCTTAAGGGAGGATTTGAGGCTTTGCATTTTCCTCTGTAGCTTTGTGTAAGCAATCTTCCAGTAAGTACGATGATGAGGTTCTAATACCTCTTTGAAATGATTCTTATCATACTTCATAATTATTAGGGCTCAGCGTAGGTGTTTTTACTCACTGTCTAATTTCTTAGAACAACCGAGCCCGTAATAATTTACTGTAAAAAAAGTGTACCATACAAATATTATGTACGCTTTACTCTTTTCACTTTGTCTATGTCAACTCCAGGTGGCATATCCATACCAGAGTTAAATGCATCAATAGCAGCTTTTCTAGCTTTTACTTTGTCTATTTTTTCAACTATCTCTACTTTTTTAAAGTCGCTATGTAGTTCATGTGCATCAATTTGTACTGGGCCAAATGTTTCGTAAAGTTTGTAACGAGCTGTGTTGGTTTCATAAACACCTTCATTACCTATTTCTTCTATAACTGCAGGTAATAACTTTTTATTAAAAAAGTCTTTAGTTCGTTCTAAACCTTTACGTCTATTTTTTAGCCTGTTGATTTCATCTTTTAATGCTTCGACATTAGCATCTATAAGATGTTCTTTTTTGTTAAGTTCTAACATAAAGTGATCAACGTTTTGTATTTTGTTTTTTACTTCAACTTGTAAGTTGTTTTTTATTTCGACAAGTTCTTCTGTTCTATCAATATTATCTTCTAACAGTATTTCTTGTTCTACTTCTATTAACTCACCTACCAGTTGAGTTGTTGTTCTTTTAACTACCATCAATCCTCCACGATTGTAAAACTTCTGCCTAATGCTTTGCTATAGACAGCTGGTTTTTTTCTTAGTCTAAATGATGGTGTCCAGTTCAAAGCTACTTCGAACAAATCACCGTCACTATTTTTATAGATACTTACAGTTTTGTCTGTTGATTCTGGTGTACCCGTTATACCTATCACTTTACGTGATGCATTTTCTATTGCACCACTACCTTTAGCTGCATACAAATCCATTATTTGATTTCGAGAATAATCTCTAGATACTTGTGATATCTGTATTATAATAATGTCATCGTTTACTGCTATGTTTGATAAGGAATGACTGATATAATTTAACTTTTCATATTCACCACGTTTATTGAACGGTACATCTACTAAATCTATATAGTCTATAACTACACATTTAGGTTGCAATTGTTTTATCTTTTCCTGTATTTGTTGTACAGTTGGACTAACTGATTGCATTATAATGTGACTTAACTCTTCTTTATGATATCTGTATAAGTCTTTGTAGTTTTTAACCACTTCATCTTTAGATGCACCTGAAACTATTTGTAAGTTTCTTCTATGCATAACAAAACCTGACAGTTCTAATGACAAGAACAATGTAGGAATCTGTTGATCTTTTTGTATTTCATCTTCTTCTGCGTTATATCCTAATACAATATTTTGTGCTAGTGCTGTTTTATTAGCACCTGTTGTGCCAAATATTGTAACTAATTCTCCTGGATATATAGTAGCATCTTTATCTTCTACTCCAAATAGCTTAGCTAAGTCTATAGTTCTTCCACTAAAATCAGTTTCTAATCTTAATTCTAGGTCTGCTTGTAGGTCTTCGCTATTTTTAACATCAACTAAATAATCTTTACGTTTGTAATGTATACAATTAGGCATACAATGTTTAGCCATTAACACATCTTTACAACCATATTTGTATCCACCTTTATATGTGTCTTCTACTTTTTGTATAATTACAGATTTTTCTAATTGATTATTATTCCAATGCATTAATGCAGCTTTTGCTGCTTCGCTTGGTATACCATGTCTGTAGAAATGAGATGCTATTCGCATCATCGTATTATTTCTTGACCCTTCTTCTGGGCCAAGTTTATACATTTTTTGAACACAAGGAACTATGTTCGATGGTTCACTTACAGATTCCATTACATGTATGTCAGGAACTTCTTTGATAATATATTTTTCTAATTCACCATCACCCCATATAGGATCACCTTCAGCATACATTTGACTGGCGGCTTTTTGCATTATGGATTCTGGTGACAATACATATATATCATCATGTGGTATCTCTATTTTATATAGATTTGATTTAAGGTTAAGTGTGTTTTCGCATCTATATATTGATGTTCTACTATATACAGACAAGTCAATATCAGCAAACAAATTGTTCATTGTTTCTTTTATAATATAAGGTAAATCTTTGTTACCTTGTGTGAAGTTAAATACTTCTTTACTTATTATAACATGATATCCAGTACCGCTGTAGTACACTTTATATGAATGTGATTGAACATTTAATTCTTCTAGTTCAAACATTATTCCTTTTAACTTATTTAAAGTGTAACTGTCTGTATTGTTACCCTTGTCTATATCTATTAATATATCGTTGACATATCTTTTGCCAAGAAAGTTTTTAAATGTTTTTCTTAGCTTGTGATATTCTTTACCTTCGTCGTCGTATAAATATAAACTTTTGTACACAGGTTGTGTATCCCCGTGTTTTAACATTACATCTATTAGAGATTGCTCAGGAATAAGAAGCCCTCTGTTACGAGGGCTCCCTATTGCTATTTCGTGATAAAGTTGCACTAGAATTTAGGCATAGATGTCTGTGTAGCGGTACTACTAACATCGCCTTCAGTCATTACTGACTCTTCTGTGTGCTCTTTAAGATAACCGTTGGTTTTCATCCAAGCGACATAGCTTTCAAGGTCTTTACGACCTGCAGCATTAGCATGACTGATCTTTGGTAGAACTGTCGTGTATGCTTTACTTGCTTTGTCATTCCATTTCTTATAAACATAAATAAGATAAGGATGCTCGAAGTTACCTTCGGTACCATAATTAGGTTGTGTATACTTGACATTAAGGAAACCTGCAATATCATCTACTGGTTTGTCATTTTCATCAACCCAATTACCTTTTACATCAACACCACCAGACCAGCCTAAAGCTGCTGTAAAATGAACAATACGTTTTAGAAGACTACTGTCTCCTGCAATATTCCCTTGCTCATCTCTTTCAAAGGTGCCTAGTAAACTGTAATTAGTTGGAAATTGTGAATTACCATTTCTAAATGATATTTCTAAAAACATATCCATGTTAGGATAGTCTTTTGATTTATCAACTACATCTGTAAGTGCAACTTCTTGAAAGCCAAGAAATGGTGAACCACTAGATGATGGTTTCTTTTGTTCAAATGAACCTGTATACGGCATTTGTTACTCCTGTTCTTTGTATTTTAGTATCTCGTTCATTACGCTACTATAATCAAAGTCAAGGACTTTCTGGGCAAGGGGCTTGAGCCTACTGCCTACAGTCCTTTCATCATAAGCTTTAAAAGAAATATAGAATTTACCATCTTCTTTACTAGCTGTAGCGTACCCTATCACGTCTGCTGATGCAGTTAAAGCGTATGAGAGACCACGTGGTAACTCAGGCCCTAACTGACTTTTACCGTCTGTTACAACAGTACTTTTAGCGTGGGATATAATAACTAAGTTTCTACCTAATGATTTACATAAAGTTTGAAACTTTTTTACAATGTCAAGATTCTTTTTTCTGGCTTGAGCCCAGTCTGCACCCCATGATGCACCTTCACCCATTGCTGTTTGTCCACGCTCATCACATACTTCTGCTTCTATCCATCTATTAATATGATCAATAGTATCTATGACTATAGTGTCATATGGCAGTTTCTGTAAATTGTTTTTAAGATAAAAATATACTTCTATCATTGAGTATACTTTCATTTGTTCTCCTAGTTTATCACCAGTTCTATTGTAATAACCTCTTTCATCATTTGGTACTGGTTCAATAACAGGTTTACCACCTTTAGTTACTTGTTTGCCTTCCATCATTTGCGGTCTTGTTGGCGTGTTTAAAGAAGTAACAGTGATCGTGTTTGCATTATTAACAAAATCAGAACCTAAGTCTGTATCTATTAATAATACACCTTCTGAGCCTTTGTCGCTCCATCTACTAGCTTGTGTAGTTTTACCCGTTTTGGGTTGACCGATAAAATACCAAGTCAACCCTTTAGGTAAAGACGACCAATTAGTAGACACTTTTCTAATGTCTATTTCCATAGTTATCCTTTGTAAATGAGTTTGTCAGTTCGTATTGTAAGTGGCTGTAAGCCACACCAAATATACTGATAATACGCTCTTTTTGCAAGTACATTAAACACTTGATTAACACCTAAACCACCTACAATGCTTGCCGTGAATATAGTATGTTTCATTGTGCAAGGTTCTGGTTCAACTGAATGTGTAGGTACCCATGTTTTTAGATAATTGTCTTCATTTTTTGTAGTTGTAACAATTTCCATAGCCATAGCACCCATACGTAAATCTAAAAAAAGTTTACGATTAGATTGCTCTCGCCATCTAGTGTAAGCTGTCATTCTAGATTCCATGTCATCTGTACATACAATCATGTTTGGCATAGTAGGTGAAGTTTCATCATAATATTTATTATAAAACTTCATATTATCAGGTTTAACAGCATATAATTTAGATATACCTTCAGCAATTTCAGATTTAGTTTTACCTAATGCTGTTTGTGGATACATCGTTGTGCTAAGATTGTGATCTTCTAATAAATCATTATCCCAACCTATTATTTGCTTAAAACCCATAATAGATAAAAGAGGTACCAGCTGTGAGCCGATACCTCCTAAACCTACGATACCAATTTTATTTAATACTTTTTGAGGTATTAAATCTTTGTTTCTTAAAAAACGATTAGTAGACATTGTAACCTCCATATGAATATCCATAGTTGCTCATATCATCGTCTATAAAGTACAGTATTTCGTGAACTTGCATGCCTAGTTCTTCTAATTTAACTTCAAATGTTGCGTCATCAAGATTACCTTCTGAGTTTTTATCTATAAGTTTTCTGATTTTCTTTTGCTTAGATTTATTAAACTTATTAAGTATTTGATTTTGCCTTTGTTCTTGCCAAGAAACCGTATTGTATGTTCTTGTTTGAAACATTGATTGCTGTTGTCCTTCCGCAACAGTTGTTTTTGGTTTGTTCTTTTGAATTATATCTGCTTGCTTTTTCCATTCTTCTTCCACTTTAGACTCTGGTACCTGTAGTTCAATGTTGTCTTCCTCTATCGTCAAGCAATGTGATACTCTGTATTGATCCTTGTAGCCAAAGCCAAATGCTTCTGTAGCTTTACCTTCACTAGCAACTACTAGACTACAATAGAATCCTTCTCTTGGTGCGTTTTCTTGTACTGTTTCTTGGTCTGTACCTGATAAGAATGCACCCATTGTATGATGACTGTGTATAAGTCCCATAAAACAATGTTTAAGCGATGGATGATTTTCGTAAGTAGTTTTTAGTATCTTGGCTAAGTCTTTAGCTTCCCATTCTGTTGCTGTACTATGACCTAAATCAAGAGGATGGAAATGTACTATTTTAAACTGTTCTGGAAAACCATCTTTATCAAATTTGGCTCTGTACCACGCTGGGCCAGACCATTCTGTTTTCTTAAACCGTTTCAAAAGATAGCGGTACTTGTTGACTATCTTGTTTGGTATGATTAGCTTTGTATTCATAACTAATGTAACCTGCCTTTCTTCTAATGTTATTAAGTTCTTTAGATTGCTCATGTATTAGCCTTGCACGAACAGACCTTTTAAAGTTTTCGTACATATCTATGAACCCTTTGTATGTTGTTGGAAACTCTTTGATATTCAATAGAGTCTTTACTTGATTTATGCTCTTTAAATTGTATCCACCTATAGCACGAATCCATTCACCCATATCAAAAACATGTTTTCTGCCTAATGTCTCATCTATTTCTATTTTATAATAAGTATTTCTTCTAATATACTCGTCATAAATAGGAAGACAGCCATTCTTTTTAATGTCTTTAACAATAAGATTTTTACAATGTCTATGTATTCTAGCATTTATCCTGCTTTGATCATTTAGATTTTTGCTATGATACTTATATAGTTCTTTGTATTTCTTATTACTGCTAGACCCTGATGATGCATACAATCTATGTTGCCAATCTTCTATTTTAGATTGCATTTTTGCAACTGTGTGTATGTATTCATAGATTTTTGGATGTGAATATTTATTGTATAAATACAACCAATCATTCATTACAATATTATCTATTCGTCTATTAAGTTCTCCAGGATGTATAGCGTTAGTTGGAGCACTGTATAAAATATTACCCATACTAGATAATAATTCTACACATTGATAAAACTCATCGCTTTTTACAAAAGTTACATAAGAGGCTTCTTTGCTAGGTACAGTTCTTATCTTGTAAACACCATTTTCTTTTACATGATGAAGAGATTGTAACATTGAAGCATCTCTAAGTTTTTGTCTACTTGTGCCAAAATGAGCTAGTTCCCATGCTGCTCTACTCATATAATATTTTTCTCTATCATCATCGTAGTTAGCCCATGTTTCGCAATAGTTTTTTAGTTCACGTTGATATTCTTTAATATCGTCTGGTAATGTTTCTGACATTTCATGACAATAATAATCATAAAAATCGTTAGCACATTTATTGTAATATCTAACTACATCAATTTCTGTTTCTTGATTAGGAGCTGATATTTTATGAACTAGTTTGTCAAAGCTTCGAAGTTCATCTTTGTAATAATTACGATGTCTTTCTGAAGACAAATCCATACCTTGACATATTTTGCTATATTGATATTCTTTTGGTTTCTTAATATTTAAATCATTTTGTGGAAAATATCCTGTAACATATAAAGGAGGATTGTGATTAATATCCCAATATGGTGATCTTCTGTTCCATGTATTAATATATTGATTAAGATTCTTAAGAAACATAATAGCATTTCCTTCTGCTTTCCATTTTGATAATGTAGTAGCAAAACCGCCTAAGCAAGGGTTACCATTGCTAATATGTGGATGGTTAGCTGAATATGAATATTGATGTAGAAAATGTGGTTGTTTAATATTATCTTGTTTAGAATTAAGAAATATTAAATCTGGTTGACTACTTAGCTTGACATATATTCTGTCTAAGTAATTAAATTTTCTACCACGTAGTTTAGGTATACCCATATTCATATATACACCTAAATCGTCTTTGCCTGCTGCGTCATGTGACCAGCCGTCTAATGCAACTATACCATATTTTTCATTAGCATTGCTAATCATTTTATATAGTATAGACCAATATGCGTCATCTTCAATCTTACTTCCACCAAATATTTTCTTCATGACTTTCTTTATACGTTTTTCATGAGTAGGTAAAGTATCATTGACAGGTTTGTCGTTCATGTCAACAATATTACCCAGTTTTGGCAGTAAGATACTTTTAAAATACAACATATGTATCTCCTGTTATTATTAAGTTTAAAGGGAATTTATTAAAGTACTACTGCAAGGCTTTTTTACATTTACCTTGCAGCAATACTTGGCAGACGTAACTACTGGCCTGACGTTACTTTGCTCTTCTGAAAAGAAACAAAGTTACCATCGGCAAGTGTTTTAGAAGCGTTAACTTCGTCATCGTCTACATGGATAGATACGCCTGATAAAGAAATATCTAACTCTGTTGCCAGCTCAGCTGGTGTAGAGCCTTCCATTTCTCTTGGCATACTACCGTTGTGGTATGATATGACTGTAACTTTAGCCATTGTAACCTCCGTACGTTTAGGTTATTTAACAGATTTTTGTTTTCTAGGTCGTCCACGTTTAGCTGGTACTGGTTTCTGTCTGAACCAATAATAAAGCTGACCTCTTAGTTTGTATAGTTGCCTTCTTATCTTTCTAAGTGAGATATAAGATGCTACCATT
>MDTB01014627.1_pt1 | contig 12552 bp, 15 predicted proteins | sample 811161 | NCBI WGS metagenome assembly MDTB01 (sample SAMN05326650, study PRJNA326480) | marine metagenome | isolation source: seawater | place: Mediterranean Sea | collected 2009 | reverse complement strand
TTTAAAGGCTTTATAGATATGGTTATAAGGACCCCGGATGACAAATATCACATTATTGACTGGAAGACATGCTCATGGGGCTGGTCTAGGGATAAAAAGTCCGATCCAATGACCACTTATCAGTTAACTTATTATAAAAATTATTTTTCAAAAAAGCACAATATAGAACCAAACAAGATAGAAACTTATTTTGTTTTATTAAAAAGAACAGCTAAAAAAGATAATGTAGAAGTTCTGAGGGTCACTTCAGGCCATAAAAAAACTATAAATGCATTAAAAGTTTTAGAAAATGCTGTTATAAATATTGAAAGAGGTGTGCAGCTTAAAAACCGCCTCAACTGCAAATACTGCAAATTTTATAAAACCGAGAATTGTACATGAATCAACAAAAACCAAACGAAAAGAAAAGGATATTTGTAATAGCAGATAGTCCACTAGTGCCTTCTGGCGTAGGTACACAAACCAAATATTTCATAGAATCCTTGTTAGAAACAGGCGAGTATTCATTTGTTTGTCTTGCTGGAGCAATCAAACATCAAGATTATAGGATTCAAAAAGTTGATCCATGGGGTGAAGATTTTTTAATTCACCCTGTTGATGGATATGGGAACCCAAATATAGTTAGAGCAATCTTACATAATTATAAACCTGATGCGCTTTGGTTTATGACTGATCCGCGATTTTATATTTGGCTTTGGGATATGGAAGACGAAATTAGAGATAAGGTACCAATGATATATTATCATGTTTGGGACAATTATCCTTTCCCGACTTTTAATAAGCCATATTATGATTCGAATGATTTAGTTTGCACAATAAGTAAAGTAACAGATGATATAGTTAGAAATGTATCACCGTCGGTTGATTGCGTAAGAGTACCTCATACTGTTGATACTGAAATATTTTGTAAAAAAACTGATTCTCAAGACCAAAGTGTTAGAGAAATTATTAATGCTAAAGATAAAATGGTTTTCTTTTGGAATAACAGAAATGCGAGAAGAAAACAATCCGGTTCTTTAATATTTTGGTTTAAAGAGTTTTTAGATAAAGTTGGCCACGATAAGGCATGCCTTGTAATGCATACGGAACCAAAGGATCCAAACGGTCAAGATCTTGTAGCTATTATGAATAGTTTAGGTCTTGAAAATGGAGAAGTTATTATATCAAGTCAAAAACTGCCTCCGGAAGAATTAGCAAATGTATATAGCGCTAGCGATTGTACAATAAACATTTCCGATGCAGAAGGTTTCGGCTTAGCTACCCTTGAATCATTGGCGTGCGAGACACCTATAATTGTTAATATGACAGGAGGGTTACAGGAGCAAGTTACTGATGGAGAGGATTGGTTTGGTATTGGTTTACAACCTTCATCAAAGGCTATTATTGGCTCTCAGGATGTTCCATGGATTTATGAAGATCGATTATCAAAGTCAGATTTTTTGAATGCAATCACATCATTTTATGAAATGACTCAACACGAGCGCGAAGAACTTGGCAGAAAAGGACGAGAACATGTTCTGAAAAATTACGGTCATGATAAATTTAAACAACAGTGGAAAGACGTCTTTAAAGATGCACTTGAGAAATATGGTTCATGGGAAAATAGAAAAAATTACAAAAAATGGGAGCTTATTGAATTAAAATGAAAGTATTGTTAGAATCACCGATATTAACTCAATCCGGATATGGCGAACACGCACGCCTTGTATTTGAGTCAATAAAAGACTTAGGCTTAGAAATACATCTACTTCCTTTAAGTTGGGGGAACACGCCATGGCTAATAGACAAGACCACCGCGATGAATATTCAAATTGAAGAAGGTATTAAAAGATTTGATGCTTATCAAAATCTGTGTAAGCAAACAAATCAACCACCTAACTATGATATTCATATACATGTGGGAATTTTAAATGAGTATGAAAAAAAAGCAAATTACTCTATTTGTGTGACAGCCGGTATTGAAACAGACAGAGTTTCAGCTGAATGGTTACTGAAGACTCATCAGCAAAAACCAGACAAGATTATCGTACCCTCTGAGCATGCTAAGCTGGGATTTGAGCAAACATCTTATGAAATTTTAGTAAAAAAGCAGAACGGACAACAAGAAAAGCAAACACTTCAAAGAAATGAGGAGTGTCCTATTGAGGTAATACCATATCCAATAAAAGAAATTCAGCCTTGTGATTTGGATATTGATTTAGAAACAGAGTTTAATTTTTTAACAGTTAGTTTATTAGGCCCCAGGAAGAACATCGAAGAGTCGCTAATATGGTTCTTGGAAGAATTTAAAGATGACGATCAGGTTGGATTAGTTTTGAAGACAGCCCAAGCAAGATCTTCAATTATGGATAGAATTAAAACAATAGATCATTTCAACAATATAATAGACAAGTTTCCAAATAGCAAGTGCAAGGTATACTTATTGCATGGTAACTTATCAGAATCAGAAATAAACTCTTTATATAATCATCCAAAAATTAAAGCTTATATCACTGCAACGCATGGAGAGGGGTATGGTCTACCTATCTTCGAAGCAGCTTATAATGGACTACCAGTTGTAGCTACAAATTGGTCAGGCCACTTAGATTTTTTAACTGGTGAGTTAAAAGAAAACGGCAAATTAAAAGAGAAAAAGCTTTTTGCAAAAATTGATTATGAACTAAAAGAAATTCCAAAAAATGTCGTGTGGGATAAAATATTGATTGAAGGTTCTAAGTGGGCATACCCAAGACAATCATCGTTCAAAAATCAGGCTAGAAAAGTTTATAAGAATTATGGGATGTACAAAAAGTGGGCAACAGCATTGCAGAGTAAATTACAAAAAACACACGCAAAAGAAATTATTCTAAAAAAGATGTCCGATGCAATAATTCCAGAATCTCAGCAAGAATGGTTGTCTGCATTAAGTGAAATAGAAATTTTGTGAAATGATTGCTTTCATCGCTGATTTTTTTGATAACCTTGGAGGAGCTGAGCAAAATGATTCAATTTTAATCGAGCATTTATCATCTAAATATAAGGTTAAATGCATTTTGAGTCACTTGTGCACAGTCGAAGAAATAAAAAATTTACAATTTATAATAGTGGGAAACTTTGTAAACCTACAGCATCATATTGTGGATTATATTATTAATAATAAAAATTATATAATTTATGAACATGACCACAAATATGTGAAAACTAGAGATCCATCCAGATATAGTAACTTTGAAATACCTCAAACAGATATTGTTAATTATGAGTTTTATAAAAATGCAAAAAAAGTAGTCTGCCTTGGTCAAAAGCAAGTAGAAATTATTAGAGACAATCTGCGCATAGAAAATCTTCACTCTATTTCATCTAGCTTGTGGTCAAAAAATAGATTGAATCTGATCAACACTTTGTCGGCAACTAAGAAAAAGGTAGGGATTTTTGGTATAGTTGACTCTAATAATTCAATAAAGAATACTGGGAAAGCAATACAGTACTGTAGAAACAAAAATATATCATATGAACTCTTTTCTTCGAATAATTCCGAAGAATTTTTATCATTGCTAGCTTCATATGAAGGATTAGTTTTTTTTCCGGGTGTTTTAGAATCTATGTGTAGGTTAGTTGTAGAGGCTAAGATGTTAAATTGCAAGGTGATTACAAATCCAAAAATGCTGGGTGCATATTATGAACCATGGTTTCATTTAACAGGCCAAGAATTAATCGAAAAGATATCAGCCAATGTTAAAAGTGCACTTGAATATTTTGAATCGGAAATAGCATCATGATAGCAATCACCGGTGCCAACGGATTTATAGGTAAGAATTTATTTCTATCATTCCTGACAGAAGAAAAAGAAATGATTTTGGTAGACTATTCTTTCGATTCTATAGAAAACAGTGAAAAGCACCTGCTTTTAAATCCTGAGGACTTCTTAACCAATATTGAGACTGATACTATAAGTCCTTCATTTGTGTTTCATCAAGGGGCTTGTACGGACACCATGTGTTATGATGAAGCTTATATGATAAGAGAGAATTATATATACACTGTAAGATTAATAGACTTGTGTGTGAAAAAAAATATACCAATAGTCTATGCAAGTTCCGCGGCAGTTTATGGAGATGGCCCCTTTCAAGAAGAAGCAGTTAAAAATCCAAAAAACATATATGCAAAATCAAAAAGCTTAGTAGATGATTACATAGAAGATTTAATATCAATAACAGAAACTCAGATAACTGGACTTAGATACTTTAACGTTTACGGACCAAGAGAGGAAAGAAAAGGGAAAATGTCTTCAGTGATTAATCAATTCAAAGAACAAATATTATCAAATAAGGAAATTAAAATCTTTGAAAAAAGTGAAGAGTATAAAAGAGATTTCATATATGTAGATGACGTGGTTAGTGTCAATAGACATTTTTATAATGAAAATATTTCAGGAATATTTAATTGCGGAACTAGCCAGGCACAAAGCTTTTCTGAAGTCCCTAAAATACTAAAAAATCATTTTGAATTTGATATTAAAGAAATAAAGATGCCATCTCACTTACAAGGTAAATATCAAGAGTACACTGAATCTGATAATCGAAAGTTGGTTGAAGTCGGAAAATATAATAAAAAATTTCTCTCTCTACAAGAAGGAATAGGTAAAAATGTTGAATACTGGTACACAAACGGCCTTTGTTAATGGATGCTTTGATGTGTTGCATTATGGTCACTTAAAGCTTCTTGAATACGCAAAGTCTCAAGCAGACATTTTGGTGGTAGGAATAGACTCAGATATGAGAGTTTCGAAAAACAAGGGCCCCACCAGGCCATTTAACTCACAAAAAATAAGAAAATACTTTTTAGAATCACTTGTGTATACAGATAAAGTGATAGTGTTTGATGATGACGAGCAGTTGACTAACTTAGTGAAGAGTTTAAAGCCACATATAATGATAGTGGGCAAAGAATATGAGAATAAAAAAGTAATTGGATCTGAATATGCTAAGGAGGTAAAGTTTTTTGAAAGAATTGGAGAACACTCAACAACAAAAATCTTGCAAAATACTTTTAGTAGGTGATTCCTGTGTAGACAAATTTCACTATGGTGTTTGTGAAAGGATTAGCCCAGAAGCGCCAGTGCCCATATTTAAACATATGAATACAGAGGTTAAAAACGGTATGTGCTTAAATGTTGAGCAGAATTTAAAAGCATTTAAGTTTGCAGAGATTTCAGTGTTAACAAATACTGAAAAAATTACAAAAGAGAGATTTGTAGATATCAACTCAGGCCAACACTTGCTTAGAACTGATTTTGGAGAAAATAAAAAGATCAATCATCTCCCTTCTTCAAGGATAACGAAAGATTTAATTTTGCAATATGATTATGTAATAATCTCAGATTACAATAAGGGCTTTATAACAGAGAATTTGGCAGAAAAGATATTAAATATATGCAAACCATTATCGATACCTGTGTTTGTTGACTCTAAGAAAACAAACCTGTCCTGCTTTAACGGCGCTTATATAAAAATTAATCAAAAAGAATACTTACAAATTGATAAAAAATCTGTTAATATGAGTATGTTAATTGTTACAAAAGGCAAGCATGGCTGCATTTGGGACGGCAAAGTGTTTCCCACCGACATGGTAGAGGTGTCTGATGTTTCAGGCGCCGGCGACACTTTTTTATCCTCTTTAGTTTATGGAATTTACAAGCATAAAGACATAACAAAGGCAATCAAAATAGCTAACAAGTGCTCTAGTTTTGTTGTGCAAAGAAGCGGCACATATGCCTTGGGAGAAGAAGATGTTGAAGAATTATGTATTTGATATAGATGGTACAATTTGTACTAACACAAATGGCCATTATGAAAAAGCAGAGCCTTTTTCGGATAGGGTCAAGATAATCAATGACCTTTTTGACTCAGGTAATCAAATATTCTTTTTAACTGCTAGAGGAATGGGCCGACACAACAACGACATCGCGGCCGCCAACAAGGAATTTTATGAGTTTACAAAAAATCAATTAGACTCGTGGGGTTTAAAATATCATAGACTATTTTTGGGAAAACCTCAAGGAGACTTATATATAGATGATAAGGGATGTCGAGATATAAAATTCTTTACCCCGAAGGTACACAATGAAAATTGAAAACGATATAAATATAGAGATGAATTTCGTTCCAAAGGGGTGGGGATTCGAGAAATGGATAGTGAATGGTGAAGAATATTGTGGAAAACTTCTTTACTTTGTAAAGGGAAAAAGGTGCTCCTGGCATTACCACACTCTAAAGGATGAAGTATTTTATATACAATCAGGAAAAATATTGGTGAAATATTCAGAATCTGATGATTTAACTTTAGCTAAAGAAAAGATACTCACCCGAGGAGATAATTTTCATGTATATAGGGGATTGAGACATCAAATGATAGCATTAGAAGACACAGAACTATTTGAATTTTCAACACAGCATTTCGATTCAGATAGTCATAGAATTGAGAAAGGGGATTAATTTTTATGGGAGAGTATCGTGGGTACAATTAAACGTTTTGAGATTATGGAACTTATAGAAAAACATGATCTTAAAAATTATGTAGAAACTGGAACGGGTATGGGCGAATGTTTGGAATTTGCAATGCGACATCCTTTTAAAAATTTTTATTCTATTGAGATACACGAAGAGATTCACACCAAAGTTCAAGAAAAATTTAAAAATATTTCCAAAATGTATAACCGTGAATGTAATATTGTGCTTGGAAACTCGTTTGAGATGCTTCCAGAAATTTTATCTAAAATAGAAAACAAAGGAAATACATTATTTTTTTTAGATGCTCACTTTCCTGGAGCTGATTTTGGACACAAACAGCATGGAGACGAAAAGAATCAAGACAAAAGAATCCCTTTAGAAATGGAAATGAAAACAATTATTAAAAATAGGGACATATCAAGTGATGTGTTTATAGCAGACGACCTCAGGATATATGAAGACGGCCCGTTTGCATCTGGGAATTGGACAGGCAGAAGGTTGCATGGTGGCGATGGAATTGATTTTATAGAAAATCTTTTTAAAGATACACATACAATCAATAGGGATTTCAGAGACCAGGGATATGTTGTCTTACTGCCGCATGAAGACAAAATAACAGAAAAAGAAAAGTAAACTATAGTGGAATCATATAAAGAAATAAAAAGTTATTATTCAAGAGAAGGTACAGACGATTTATCGTCTTACGAAAAGGACCATAAAATGAGGCTGGACTTCTTAATTGAGGATATGCGCCTTCGAGAAATAAAAAATCAAAAGGTTTGTGATTTCGGCGCTGGAGGCGGCTATATTTTACGAAATCTAGATACCTCAAACGATTTGTATGCAGTCGATGGATTTAATATAGAAGACGACCTCCAACGCGAAACTTACAATCTCGATGCACCTTTCGCGGATGATTTTATTTCAAAATACGGCCAAATAGACACAGCTTTTAGTTTTGAGATGTTCGAACACTTGACAAATCCCTATAACTTTATATACGAGTTAAAACAAATCTTAAAAGAAGGCGGGCTTCTTTATTTTACGGTACCGCACGAAGCAACTCAACACAATACTTTTTATCCTGGATTAATCTATCCAGTTGAAAATTTGATTCAGTTTTTTCAACAGATGTCTTTCAAGCTTGTAGAAAGAAAAGTTCATTCAAAAAGATTTGTGCAGAATGTTTTAGTTCTTGAAAACATGTCTTGGGAATACGTTAAAATGTTGTGGCCCAAGAAAGAGGCAAAGTTTTTTGGCCAACCACCCCATGTACAGGTTAATTTATGAAAAAAGTATACTTTGGAATAATGGGGCAATTCGGTGATATTGTTATGCAAGAGCCAGCCTTGAGAAAATATATAAAAGAAAACCCAGAAGATAAAATAACTATAGGATGCTCTTTAAAATATGCATCAGCTTTAAAGCTTTATGATAATTATCATAAAAATATCGTCACGAGAAAGATCTTTTTAGATTACAATAATTTCCCAACAGAAGATGATGTCAGGTATTTTAAAAATGAAAAATTTGATTTGATCACAATTAAGAGAGAATCTAACACCATAGAAACATCGGACAGGGGTAACCTGACTCAACACCCAGATCCGAACTGGGCTTTAAATATTCATCAGACCGTCGCTGCCGGCAGACAGCAAAACATAGAAATAGAAGAATCTCAAATAAAGTTTGAAAACAATTTTGATATTGACTCAAATGAGCAAGAGGAATATATATGTTTTAGTTTGTTCCCCGGCCACCCCCAAAGAGGACCTAAATCGTTTTCAACTGATCAAATTAAGGGAATAGTGAGTCTTATAAACAAGTTGGGCTATAAAGCCATTCATTTGAACGGTCCTGATGAGCCTGATATTCCAGGATCCGTCAAGTTAAACAAAGATTGGTTAACTAGTGTAGCTGTAGTCACAAGATCAAAACTACTAATAACTGGCGATACTGGAATGTCTTGGGCCGCCTCTGGATTTCAACATCCTACAGTTGGTATGTATGCGTGGGGTTATAATCCCGTCGCAGAGACTTCTAAAAATTGGCAGCCCATAAATCCAAATGCGATTTATCTGGAAGCAAAAACAACTAAAGAAATAAAGCCTAAAAAAATCATACAAGCCGTTTTGGAAAAATTAAAGGATATAAAATGAAAATATGTATCATAACTCCTCTATCTCAAAATATAGAGCCATATGTAGAGGTTTTTGAAAAGAAAGGAATACACGTCCAGAAGAATTCTGCTAGTAGTGATTGTGATTTTATCATAGGCTCAGGTCAAGCATATATTGGTTTGTGGGAATATTATCATAATTATTTTCCACATATCCCCATGATAAATATTACGCTTGATTTTTATAAAACTGTTTGGTCTGCTCCCAACCCACATGGGTACGATTGGAAAAAATATAAGCATTTTTTAAACAAGTGTGTAGAACTTTGGTGCATATCAAATGAAGTTATAGTTCGAATGAGTGAAGAGGGAGTAGACACAGACAAGTGCAAGCTGATGAAAATATGGGCTAGGTTTTTTGAATACGCGGGTCCTATAACTGATGAGCGCTATATTTTAAAGACCATAAGACCTTACATTGCAGACAAAAACTACGGATGGCTAGAGAGGGCATGTAAAGAATTACAAATTCCTCTAAAATCCCCCAACCACGGGGCGTCAGAGGAACAATACCAAAAACTCTTGGCCGAATGTAGTTTTATGTGTACTGATTATCACGAGACGTCTACTGGTGGACTAGGCTTATTGGAGGGCTATAAGTTAGGAAAAGTTTCAGTCATAAGTGATTCTCTGTATGAAGGTGCTCAGGATTATCTTGGAGACAGGGCAATATATTTTGATGATAACAATTATGAAGATTTTAAAAGAGTAATAAAACAAACTTTGGACAACACCCCAAAATTAGACATAGAAGATTGTAGAGCTTTTTGCAACTCTCACCCAACTATTGAAGATAATGTTGATTTTATGATCGATAGAATGAAATCACTTAAGAGAGGGGAATCATTTTAAAATGAGAAAAGTCTGTATTTTAACATCCCGACCAGTGGGAGAAAGGTGTATTACCTGGGCAAAAGAAAATACTCCACATGGCTTTGAGATAGTTAGTGAACCACAACTCGCAGATATAATTATATCTGTTATGTACGAAAAAATAATTTCACAAAAATATACAGAAAATAAGAAATGTTTTAATTTTCACCCTGGAACATTACCTGAATATAAAGGCTCAGGCACTTTTAGTTGGGCTCTCATAAACCAAGAACAGAAGGCAGGTATAACTCTTCATATTATGGATAAAGGAGTCGACACTGGAGATATTATTGAAATCAGAGAAATTTTAATTTCAAAAGAAGATACGGCTCATTCTTTATTTTTAAGGGGAGAGCGGCTGATATACAAGATGTTTAAAGATTGGTATACAGATTTAATAAGAGAAAATTACATAGCGATCCCTCAGAACCCCAAATCCGGAAAATTTTATTATAAAAGAGATCTACAAAAAGCAAAAAATTTAACTCGTTTTGTTAGGGCTTTTTATTTCCCTGGAAAAGAAAGTGCATACTATTACAACGAAAAATCCGAAAAAATTTATATAAACTTCAAGAAAGAAACTAAATTAGGAGAAAATCATGAATAGAAATATAGTCGATAAAAGTGTTTGTGTTATTGGCGGCGCCGGCTTTTTGGGCTCTCAACTGGTAGATCACCTAGTTGAAGACCGCAACTGCGACGTGCTTGTTTTAGATAATCTAATAACAGGTTTAACAAAACATATACATAAGAGTGCCACTTTTAAATGGTTTGATATTAGAGATGACGAAAATCAACTAGCCAAAATACTGAAAGACAATAACGTTGAGTATGTATTTAACTATGCGGCAGAGCCGTACATTCCGGAGTGTTTCGAGCGTCCAATGCATTTTTTTGATATTAATGCAACATCTGTTTTGCGAGTGTTGAATGCCTGTCAAATATCAAACATAAAAGGTCTACTTCAAGTCTCTTCAGCAGAAATTTACGGTGATATGAAGGGCAAAATAACAGAGGGAGACCCAATCGTACCACACTCTACTTATGGAGTGTCTAAGGTTGCAGCAGATGGACTAGTGCAGGTTCGCTGGAGAGAAGCAAAGGTACCAGCCATTGCAATGCGACAATTCAATTGCGTGGGTGAAAGAGAGACACACCCCTACGTTATACCAGAAATCATACACCAGCTTGACAAATCTAGCACAATAAATTTAGGTAACAATTCATTTAGAGATTTTCAATATTCTGGTGACGCTGTACGTATGGCTGTGGAGTTATTGGAAAAAGGAGAATTTGGAGAAGTATACAACATGGGTAGCGAAGGTGGAATACAGATATATGACTTAGCGCATCTTATTGGGAAGTTGATGGGTCATAAAGAAGTTAAAATAAACGTAGACCAAACCAGAGTCCGACCCTGGGAAATTTGGCACCTTCAATCAGATAACACAAAATTATACTCAGTCATAGGGCCCAGAACCTCTACGCCTCTAGAAGCAGCACTAGAGAAGACTATTAAATATTATTATGATAATAATAAAAAATGGGATTGGGAATAAATATGAGCTTTAAACCAATAAAAGATTTTGAAGATGCGGTTTCTAAGTTTTTTGGCGCGCCCTACGCTGTAGCTACAGATTGTTGCACTCACGCCCTTGAATTATGTCTCCGTTACACTGGGGACAAAAAGATTAAAGTACCTAAACATACATATTTGTCCGTGCCTTTATTATCAAAAAAGCTTGAACTAGAGATGGAATGGAGAGATGAATCCTGGACTGATTATTATAGTATTACTGATGATATAATTGATGCAGCAGTTCTGTGGAAAAAGAACAGCTATATAAGTGGTAAATATATGTGTGTAAGTTTTCAATTTAAAAAGCATTTATCTTTAGGTCGTGGTGGTATCATATTGTTAGATGACCAACAAGCCGTCTTAAAATTGAAAAAAATGTCATATGACGGCCGCCACCCAGATTCACCATGGGCATCACAAAATATAAATTCCATGGGCTATCATTACTATATGACGCCCGAGACAGCAAATCTTGGACTTGAAAAATTAGAGAAAGCAATAAAAAGTAAACCGAAGAAATGGTCTAATAAGGACTATCCGGATTTGACAAAGATGGATATTTTTAAGTGAGAATATTATTTGTCGGGGTCTTTGATACTACAAAAAAATCCACAAACACGTCTCAAATTCTAGCTTTTAGGAAACTTGGAGTTAATATTACAGGCTATAATTATAGAAGAAGAGCTGCAGCCTTGGGAGATGAAAAGAGAGACCAAGAACTCATAGACTTAATTGCGGATAGATCTTTCGATCTCATAGTATACAGTAAGTGTAACGAAATTTCCATAAAGGTATTTCAAGAGAGCAGAAAATACTCTAAAACTTGTTTGTGGTTTATGGATCCTTTAATTTCATACATAGAAGAGGTGAGAAGAAAAACACCTTTAGTGGATTATTTTTGTTGCGATAAGCTTAACGTATTGGAGGAGGCAAAAAAATACAACAAAAACTCCTTCTATGTTGGAGAGGGATTTGATGAAACAGTAGACTATCCAGTAGAAAATGTTGAAAAAAAATATGATGTAACTTTTATAGGAAATATATATGGTGACAGAGCAGGAAAAATAGATAATATAAAATATCCATTAAATATTATCACCAATGCTTTTGGTAGGAAGCATGCAAAAGTAGTATCTCAGTCAAAAATAAATTTAAATTTCTGCACGTCAAATGGTGCATCCGACCGCGTCTATAAAATATTAGCCGCCGGGGGGTTCCTTTTGACTGATGACTGGTATGGGCGTTCTAAAATGTTTGAAGATGGAAAAGATTTGGTCGTGTTTTATGGAATTGATGATTTAAATTATAAAATAAAATATTTTTTAGAAAATCCTAAAGAGAGAATGAAGATAGCAACGTCCGGATTATCGAAAGTTCAAAAACATACACGCTTAAATTGGGCGAAGAGAGTAATAGACATATATGAAAAAATC
>MDTB01039220.1_pt1 | contig 12553 bp, 6 predicted proteins | sample 811161 | NCBI WGS metagenome assembly MDTB01 (sample SAMN05326650, study PRJNA326480) | marine metagenome | isolation source: seawater | place: Mediterranean Sea | collected 2009 | reverse complement strand
TACGTCGTTTAGATCCAGATTTAGAAATTATATTTTTCACCACTCAGCCAACCTTACATCTTCCATATTTGGATGGTTTTCCAACATATCACCTTGCAGGTCCCAAGAAATTCCAAGGCATGGATTCTGATGGATGGAATGCAATGGTTCAGGAGATGCTCACACTCGTATTAGAAACACATCGGCCTCAGACATTTGTTTTTGATGGTGCCTTTCCTTACCGTGGGATGTTAGATGCATTAGATACAATTGCAGTTCCTCAGAAGGTTTGGCTTCGTCGTGGGATGTTTCGAAAAGGCACAAGTATCCCTATTGATTCGATTGGAAAATTCGATTTAATCGTTCATCCTGAAGATGCAGTTCCTCATACTCCTTCTGAGATTGAACATGGAGTTGAAGAAATGATGGTGCCCCCAATGACTCTCATTGACAGGGATGAAATGTGGAGTCGTCAAGATGCGAGGAGTCGTCTTGGAGTACCTCAAGAATCTAGAGTTGCATATGTTCAATTAGGTGCAGGTAGGATAAACGATATTGATTCTGATGTGCGTCAAGTAGTCGATGCACTGTTGTCTCAAAATGATGTACATATTGTTCTTGGCGAATCACTTCTGGGAGATAGATTGAAAATTAATTTGGAGAGGATACATCTTATTCGTGATTATCCTAATGCATATTTCTTCAATGCCTTTGATATTTCAGTTCAAGCAGGTGGATATAATTCATTCCATGAGATGAGAAAACAAGGTATTCCCACTCTCTTTTTACCAAATATGAATACTGGGATGGATGATCAATTCGCTCGATGTAAAGTTGCAGAAAATGAAGGATGGGGGATTGTTCATTCTTCTGGAGAAATTAGTGAATCGATAGAGAATCTACTTTCCTTTTCACCTAAGAATGACATTCAAATTGGAAATAATGGAAATGATACATTGGCTAAATATCTACTTTAGAATCTAAAGTAAATGAAATCTGATGATTCACTTGGTCTTAGATATATTATTGATAATAGGCAAATAGCAAAGAAAACACCCCATAAGATTGGATTGCCAGAATGTAGTCTATCTCTTAATCTACCTACATGTCCACTTAATCCATGAGTGATCACGAAAACAATAACTAAAATTAATGTTAAATAACGTACTGATGGTAAATTATCTATAGCCATATCTAAATCGAAATTTGAATCGAGATACAGGAATCCTCGGATGGATTCAGTCAATAGTGCAGAGTCCTCTACTCTGAAAATTAACCACGTAAAGAAAACCAAAATCTGCGTTACAAACCATCCAAATAGAATAGCTGGAGTTTTCCAGGTTGATGATTCAAAAATACGTTTTATTGAATTTAATTTAATTAGGAGTCTATGGCAAATCAGAATTACTCCATGTACTACTCCCCAGAGGACAAAATTCCAAGATGCTCCATGCCATAACCCTCCTAATGCCATGGTCGCCATCAGGGCAATGTATAGTCGTCGTTGACCATGTCTACTCCCTCCAAGAGAAATATAGAGATAATCTCTGAGCCACGTAGATAGAGAGATATGCCATCTTCTCCAGAAATCTTGAGGCGACCTTGCAGCGTATGGTGTTTTGAAATTCTCTGGTAATCTTATTCCTAACAATAAAGCTGAACCAATAGCAATATCAGAATATGCTGAAAAATCACAATATATTTGGATTCCAAAACACAAAGTCCCCCACCAAACTAGGGCAGTATTCGTTAAATTAACTCCTTCAGTGAAAATTGCATCTGCATGAATTGCTACGTTATCAGCAAATACTAATTTTTTAACTAATCCATAAAGAATAAACGTAATCGCAATTCTAAAATTTCGTTCTGATAGTGTAAGTGGTTTCTGAATTTGATTAAGAAAATGATCTGCCCTTACAATTGGGCCAGCAACTAATTGTGGAAAGAATGCTGCATAAGATGCAAAATCGATAAATGAATCATATGGTTTGTATTTTTTACGATATACATCTATTGAGTAAGACATAGTTTGGAATGTATAGAAAGAGATTCCAACAGGGAGAAGTAATTCTGCTCGTTGGATTACAGGTAAGCTTGTCATTTTTAGTTGTACAATTCCATATGTTTCGATTAGCATATCTAAATATTTGAAAGTGGCCAATAAACCTAGATTAAGTGTTAGTGTAATTATTAGTAATCGTTTTCGTAATTTTTGATTTTCTGATGAAGATATCTTTTTTGAGATAATCCAGTCCGTACATGTACTAATTGCAAGTAAAATAACATGCCATCCACTAGCCAACCAGAAAAATAGGTATGAAAAAATAAGTATTAGTCCCATTTGTGATGATTTCCGATTTTTTGAAAAAATCAATACCATGAAACATGTAAGAGGCAGGAACCAGGCATAATAATCGAAAGAGGTAAAATCCAGAATCATCCCACCGGTGAAAATTCTTCATCAACAACAAATAGAACTGAATGAATTCCAATACCATCTTCTCGAACCCAGATATTAAGGCAATGGATTCCTTCTGTTAGGATGACAGACAATCTTTCTCCATCATCTCCAACGTGCCTCCATAAAATCCCTCCATCTGATTGAAAACTTTGAATTCCTCTTCTTCCAAAAGATAGAATTTCTCCATCCTTACCTAGAAATACAGAATCACTATTTCCATCTGGAGGATCCATTTCTAACCATATGAAATACTCATCGGCTTCTTTAACAACAAAACAGTAATCAATTCTTGGAGAACCAAATATTTCATTCGATGAAATATTATTATTTGGAGTCGATCGAATTATTGTACTATCTGTTTCATTTTCTACTATTTTCCACGATGAACCTAGCCATTCTGAATGTCCAGATGTGATTTTATTTGGTTGACTAAGATTTAGAATCGTAGGATGCGAACTGGAAAGATTCCATGAAATAATCGGGTTTGAACTATCTTGAATATCCGAGTATTCAAAGATTGAACTATTTTGAATACTCGGATATTCAAAATTGGGTAGTAAGTCAATCCCTCGTTGGACAAGAATTTCGTCTAAAATAGGGGTAATTATTCTAGAAAATTGGTTTTCGCCTTCTCTTGATAAGTGAGAGAAATCATTGAAATAATGCTCTGAAGATAATAGTGGATCCCACATTAAATCAATTATATGTAGTTCTTCTCTTTGCGAGTATGCTTCTACGGATTCATTGTAATATTGCCACGCATCTGGTTGTAATCGTTCTTTTAGTGTTGGATTATATGGAATTCCAACTAGTAAGATATCTATGTCTGATTCGATTGTTTGATTGATGATAAAGTCTAATGCTCGATGATTTTTGTTATAGTATCCTTCAGGTTGATGATATGATTTTAATAAATAATTATCCAAGCGCTCGCCATAAAAATTCTCTATTGACCCATCATTTAGAGATCGAAAGTATTCAATTGCGTTATAGAATTGTGGAGGGTATTTCACATACGTTTGAAATAGTTCACTTTCAGGTGAAGGGACACATCTTACATCATCAAATTTAGTGTCACAATCCCATCCCTCATTTTCTTCATTAAAATATGTTTCAATATTAAGTTCAAATGCTTCAAAACTAGCAACGTTTCTATTTGAAATCCTATCTTTTAAATCTAAATGAAGATTTATTTTATCTTCTTCATCTAATATATTTTGATACTCTTCACCTGATGATAATGGTCGATCGTATAGTAATGCATTCATTCTATCTAGACTAACTTGGCTCAATGGGGAATTCAACCGCGAGAAACTATTAGGCCCAATCTCGATAACCAAAATTTCTGGTTTAGACTCAATTATTGGCTCAATTTGGATTGTTCTGAAATATGGCCTATCTGAGGCGAGTCCCAGATTATAGAAATCAACACCTTTAGATGCCGAATTTTTCTGAATTTGTTCTCCATTAAATGCCTCTCTCATTTTCGATGAACCTATGCCGATTACAGATTTTGAGTCCTGTTGATTAATATGTTCTAGTGCATCATAAACAAATGTATAACGACCTAGTTCAACGATACTTCCATCATGTAATTTAGGTTGAATAATTTCTTCCTCTATAAAAGATGATGAAGTTGTAAAGACTAATAGAAGAGAAATTAATGCAGCTATCCACCATTTTTCTCGCTCTGCATCAGGATCCATGGATGTGTCTCCTTTTAATGTTCAATCGAACTCCTAAATCGAATATCTTCGATAGTAAAAGAACGAGGTCTTTGTGGATTAGGGACGTGGAGAGAATAATCTGAGATACCACTTCTTTCTAGGGATCTTCTGACAACCTCCAATGTATTACTTGTTTGGATTTCTTCTTTAGCACGAGATGTTGATGTTTGTAAAATACGGTATGAATAGAGAGTTTCTCTCACGTGGGACATTGTTCCCACTTCTGATAAACGGAGGAAGAAATCATAATCAACAGCATTGGTAAGGTTTTCATCATGTTTTCCTACTTCCTCCCAAGCATCTCTTCTGAATATTCTAGGCGGATGGACAATCATCGATCTCAACATTCTTTCTCTAGAAAATTCAGCTTCTTCCCACCCATTATCAATTAGTTCACCATCAGGTTTTATTCTCTTAAAGTTACCATAAGTACATACATGTCCTTCTTGAAGTCGAGCAAGCAATAACTCAACAGTATTGGGTTCAATTACATCGTCAGCATCTAATTGGAGAATTACATCTCCTGTCCCATTTTCTATAGCTTGATTGGATGCTGCGCCGATTCCTTGATTTTTATTAGAACTAATTTTTACACGTTTTTCGTTTCCAAATTTTCCTTTTAGAATTGACAGAGTATTGTCAGTTGATCCATCATCATGGATACATACTTCAATTCGAGAATAAGTTTGGTTAAGTGCTGAATTAACTGAATCAACAATGTATTCCATCACGTTGTAAGCGGGGATATAGATGGTGACTAATGGTTCGTTAGATAGTGGCTTCCATTTCTTAATCTTTGGAAGAATTAAGCCAGGTGGTAATTCTCTGTGTGGCCATATTTGGCCAATTGATAATGGTCCATTAGAAATTTTGAATGCACTTGAAGCCCCTCTACTCCAGAATTTTATAGAACGTATTTGATTCATCATTTGTATTTGAAGTTCCTTGTCTTCTTGAGTCATATTCCAAATTCGTTCCTCAGAAATATTTTCAAATTCTTTTAACCAATTTCTACTTCTTGGCACTAAGTACATTGGAATATTTCTTTCCATTGCCCATGTAGCAAGATGTAAATCTACCATTCGCTTTGAAGGCATTTTATTTCCATCAGGGAATCCAATTGAGGAATGGAAAGCAACTGTGCCCGTTCCTAAGATGTCTATTTTTTGTCTTGATGCATGCTCAGTGGAAAAGATATGTGATCTTCTCATGTTTTTATATTGGCTCCATCGACTTAGAGTTGGCCCAAAGGGTAGTGTTGCTCCATGAACTCCTACAATCGCTTTCCTATGATGATTTTCAATTTCTTGAATCATTTTTTCAGCATAGTCTGTTGGATATTCTATATCGTCATCGACAGTCAAGATGTATCCATTTTTACCCTCTAAATGGGCAAATTTACCATTGTCTGCTAGATCTTTTTTTGACAAAATTACCTTCAGGCGCGGGTCTTTTGGTAGGTGTGGAGGTCGAGAATCTGCGTTAACATGGAGGAATATTTTTTGAATTTTCAAACTTTGATTAAGAAGTGTACGTATTGTATCACCTACGTGATGAAACCCTCCGGGATATGTGGCCATAAATGCAAAAATTGAATCTCCAGAATATTCTTCTTCTCTCGAAATTTCAGTTGGTGAGTTGTATGAAAGAGAGAATGAAGTCCTAAGTCGTAATTCTATTTCTGTAGGATTTTCATTGATTGAATTAATTGAGGGCGGTGAAAAACATAAATCTACATTGTCCACATTTTGATTTCTTCTTAATTTGATATGCCATCTTCTGTATCCTGAAACATACCTCGTTCTTACTTCTCCTGGCCCAGTCCAACCTATGGCGTTATCTCCGCCTCCTGTTAGCGAATCATCGTGATGTAAAGCTACAAGATCAAGATTTGAATGTCTTTTCACACGGCCCTCTCCAAGGTTGATTTTTAATCTTTCAAAGAATTCCGAATCCGCAGAAAATCTTGCTCTTCCATCAAATCTGTACCCTGTTCTTCTTAGCATGCTCATTCTAATCATCATAGTTACAAGAGAAAATCTAGAAATTCGACCCCCGTTGAATGAAACTATACCATTTTGATTTAATCTGATGTATCTCCCAAGACTTACATCTAAATTATGCGATTCCATCTGTTCAATTCCTCGTTGGACTCTTTCAGGATGGTTCCAATCATCACTATCTGTAAATGTAACATATTTACCACGAGCAACATCTATGCCTCGATTTCTACATGAATATGTCCCAACATTTTCATCCATTCTAATTCGAATAATACGTTTATCTTGTAGTAATTGGTCATACAAATCCACATCTTGTTCTGAGGAATTATCGTCTATGACAATCAATTCCAAGTTTTGATGAGATTGATTCAATACAGATGAAACTGCTACGGGAAATGCATCGTTCCATTTGTGTACAGTCATTATTACACTAACCAAGTCTCCAGTTTTTTCTCTACTCTGAGGACTTAATCCTCCCAAAGAAAGGAAATTGAAGCCAGAGTCTCCCCAATCCAGAGGCATAGGAGACATTTTAGAATCAATTAGTGGAGTATTCCACGATTCAAGCGCTCCTGAATCATCACCCCAAGAACGTCGAAGAGAGTATAGCAGAGCTGCTCGCTCAGATAAGTCATTTATTTTGTGGGCCACATTTTCCGCGGCTTCATGTTTCAATGATGATGCCAAAGATTTTGCTTCATAAATCAGTATAGTAGGGTCGTTTCTGAATTTAGCAGGGGTCAATTCAATCTCTTCTAGTGTCCCTCCCCAGTCTTCATTGATATTAAACGGAAGCCCCACTCTTATTCGTTGAGCACGTAGATCCATTCGCAATCTATTTCGCTTCAGAATATCTTTAGCATACTCTATTTCCCCTATTCGTATAGCAGCAATAGCAACACTACCGTAATCAATATGACTGGAACGACTTCTCATTGACAATACAATATCTGCTGTCTCTAGAATTAATTCGGATATACCGGTAGATATGGCTGCTTCCAATCCAATAAACCCACAAACTGCATCATGCGGGTCTAGACGAATTGATTCCATCGCGAATGCATGGGCAAGACCCGGTTCTGCTATGGAAAATAAAGCCCTACAAACTACTCTCCTTATCCCTTGATGGGCATAAAGAGAGGGATGTTCTGTAATTACTTCAATTAGATTCGTAATGCGATTGTCTCTTCTTAATTCGATTAGATTTGTTAATGATTCAATAATTGAGACACCTGTTCCGGGTAATCCTTTTTTGAATAATGAATTTAGTAATGATTTGTCATCCGATCTGAGAGCGAATTCAATCATCCATGTTTGTATCGATGTTCCCGAATCAATCATCTCCATTATTGATGAACGACCAACAAATTGGCTTGGATCACCCTTCCGTCCTATAGCTTTAATCGCATCATGTATGGTTTTTGAATCGCATGTTGATAGGATTTCTTTAATCACTTCATTAAGAATAGTTGGTAACGTTTCATCGATACTTATTGATTCTAATGTAGCAATAATGCCATGTTTTTCGATACATGTTTTGATAATTTTATCTATTTCATCTTCTTCCCCCAATCTTATTTTATTCAGTATTTGATGTCCGATATGCGTTCCATGAAATTTTTCTAATGCAATTCTAGCAACAGGGGCTTGCATATCTCTACTATTCTGTAATTTTGCATTAGCCCATTTCTCTATCATCCAATCGGGTTTAAATCTGTTTGAAATCATTAATTCAATTGCATAAATAGATGCATCCAATCCGATTAATTTGAATTTCTTTTCAATCATGTTTTTAATTCTACTATCTTCTTGAAGTTTGATGTTCTGGGATAAAACCCTCCCTACTAAGCTCCATCTCGAAGAGTAGATTGATGCTCGAACAACTTGCCATTTTACGTCTCTATAATGAGGTTCAATATCGTATATTTTTTCATATTGATGGGATGCAATCTCCCATTTCCCTGGTGTGGCATTCAATCTTGCTCTCAATTCTTTATATCGTACATCATTTGGTGATTTTTTTGCTAAGCCTTCAATACGCCGTCGTGTTCTTTCTCTCCATCCCAACGCATAAAAAATTCTTGTAATTAAATCGATATCAGCGGATTTTTTATTCTCTGTATCGTCCGTTTCCATCTCAAAATGCCATATAGATAAATCAGGTTCACTGAATATACAATTTGGACTCTTACTATATTCTTGAGTAAAATTGTTTAGAATTTCTTCAGGGTCATTGCCATCATTGGTAATAAATATAATATCTTGAGCTAAATTTCTTAGAGTTTTATCTTTAAGAAAAATATTTGGATTTTTATTTCCCTCATGATTGTGAATTATTAGAAAATCCACATTGTTAGGTATTTTATCATAATCGGGGAACCAATACCAATCTCCTTCTTCAAATTGTTTGATAGGAGTACTAATTACTAGATTTTGATCTATATCCCACCTTCTAGCAATTTTTCCTCTTTCGATAATTGATAGGTTATAGATGTCAGATATTTTTTTCGATAATGGACTGATTCCGAATTCGAGTACCTTCGTCTCTCTTGGAAATAATCCTGTAATTCGATGTATGCATCTTTCAACTTGTTCCAAGGACATATTTTGTCGAGGCATTTTCTAGTCACCTATGAGATGTAGTGGAATATATTGTTTACCCGTGCAATCATATGGTCTTAGGGCTTCGGTAGGATATGGTTGGCAAACCCCCGTCTATGCTGTTATCAGCAAAAGACGGAAATTGGGCATGGTCTTCATCAGGAAGGATTGTTACATTAAATTGTGATGCGGGAGAATTTTGGTGGAAAATGCCTAAGGGCTTTGATGGCGAGAAAACACATCAGGATTTGTACAGGATTGCAACCTATACTTTACTTTCTCCTTGGGTAGATGGTATACTAGATGATTGGGACCCAACTCGTTCTTATGGTAAATTTCCAGGCCTTTCTTTTTCTGGCGGGATCGATTCTACAGCGTGCTATGTATTGATGCCAAAAGATACTGTCCTTATTCATCATCGTCGTTCGTTTAAGTCATTGCTAAAACATAACGGTGCAGATAGATTATTCAAATATATTAAAAGAAAAACTGGACGGATTGTCCATAGTATACCTTCTAATCATGAAAAAATCAGAACTTCATGGGGGATGCCAAATGGTTTTTCAACTGACTTAGCGGCTGCAGTACATCTTATCCTTCTAGCGGATTTTTTTGATCTTAGGGGTATTGCGCTTGGCATGCCCATCGATAATACATATCTTTGGCATGGACATAGAAAGAGAGAATTTACAGATACAGAGTGGTGGAATAAATGGTCGCCTCTGTTGTCTAGTATTGGGTTAGATTTGATTTTACCAATTGCTGGAGTTTCAGAAGCAACTGCTGTTCATATTGTTCAAAAATCTGGATTAGGGGGAGTAGTAAGCTCATGTTTAAGGGCAAAGCATCCTGGATGTGGCCGGTGTTGGAAATGTTTTCACAAGAATGGTATGTTAGGCCACACTTATGACATTAAATCCAATGAAATCCAGACATTTCTGAATCAACGTCCTGTTCGTACATCTACACATGCCCTTTGGTGGGTTAACGAACAAAATCATTGGGACCAAATACCTGATTTATTGCACCTTAAGAAAGTAGATTTTTCTTGGTGGACTAAACATTATCCTCCAGCATTTCTATTACTCCCTGATTGGTTGGGGTCAGATATCCAATCACAAATAGAAAATTTTACTGAACCAATTCCTGACGATTCGTCGTTCCACACTTGGGATTTATTCCCTGAAGCGCCTTAATCAAGGATATCCTACACCAGATACAGTCCAACCCATAGAGTGTAAATTTTCTAGATCCATCACTCTTCTTCCATCGTAGAATAATCCTAATTTCGATGAATTCAACAATTTCTTCCAATCAATTTCAATGACTTCTTTGTGTGCAGTACAGAGTACAACCACATCAGCATCGGCATTAAAGGGTGATTCAACCCAAGTCCCGGGCGCATCGGAAAAATCTTCTTCATGAATAAAAGGGTCCCAAACAAATACATTACACCCTGAATGAATAAGTGATTTTGCAAGAGGTTCAGATGGGGTTTCCCTTACATCTGATATCCCTGGTTTATAGGACCATCCAAGAAGTAAAATATTGAGATGTTGAGGTGTTCTTCCTAGTTTAGCAGCATGGTTAAGCACCTTAGTTGCTACTTGATTTGGCATATTTGCATTTACTGTTCGAGCAGAAGTGATCAAATCTACCGGGGCCCCCGCAGCTCGTGCTTTTTGAATCAAATAGTAAGGGTCCACTGGAATGCAATGACCTCCAACACCAATTCCTGGAGAATAGCGATGAAAATTCCATTTTGTAGCAGCAGCAGTCAAAACTTCTTCTACATCTAAACCTATTTCAGGGAAAATTAATGCAAGTTCATTAACTAGAGCTATGTTCAAATCTCTTTGAACATTTTCAACAACTTTTGCAGCTTCAGCAACCTCTATTGAGGATACAGGAAATACTCCTCCACTAGTCAAAGTACTGTATAAATCAGCTAGTGTCGAACATACTTCAGGATCATTTGCCCCTACCACTCGAGGCACTTGTCTGACACCATGTTCGGGATCACCGGGGACAAATCTTTCCGGACAATATGCTAGATAAAGGTCGATTCCTTCTGTCAACTTCTTTTTTTCAAGAATTGGTCCCCAAACTTCCCTAGTAACTCCGGGATATACTGTTGATTCGAGTACCACAATTGGTCTCTTATTTTTGTCAATATTTTCAAATGTCACTTCACCAGCAGACTCTACAAAACGTAAATCGGGGCGATGATCATCTAAAACAGGCGTAGGAACAGTTACTATAATTACATCACAAAGGGGGATTGCTTCCTTTGGATCAAGGGTTACCATCCATCTTTTATCATTTGGAATCGCATCGTCAAATGCAGGATCATCGCCAGGATTTTTCCCTTCTTTTAGCAAGTTGATTACTCGTTCCGATATGTCGAGTCCTACTACACTGAATCCAGCATCATGAAACCCTAATGCTGTAGGTAAGCCAACATAACCCAGTCCTACAATACCAATTGTGAGTTCTCTTTCCTCAACACGGATACTGTTACTCATATTTCTTAGCCGCCCATCTAGGTTCAAGAACCGTTCCCAATATTTTCGTATGCAGACACTAATCGTTTAGCTTCTCCAGTCCAGTCACGATCTAATTTGATAATTTTGTGTTTTCTTTCAATTTCTATTAGAGCCGATGTTAATTCACTAATATCCCCTGAATCAACAGTGATACCAATTTTCTCTGATTTTGCTATGTCTCCCATTAGACAATCTGAATTAACAATTGAAGGTCTTCCATGTATTGCAGCATCAAACATTTTTGTTGGTAAAGCACCATCTAAAATGTTCCCTCGAGTAGTTGGATAAACTGCATACATTACACTCATGCGGTTAATGATTTCAGATAGTTCATTTGTTTGAAATTTACCAGTTTTTTCTACTTCGATTGAAGTGCGTTCTAACATTTTTTCTATTTCATCATTTGCAGTTCCATGTCCCGCAACAATCAGTTTAACAGGTATGTCTTTAGACATATTTTCTGCTGCCTGAATTAATGTTTCGAACATAGTTTTTTCTCGAATTTTTCCTGCATAACCTATTGTAAAATGTTGAGGAAGCGGTTGAATCGCATCCATTCTTTCTGGACGATTTTCCACAACAACTACATATGGATTTTTCACTCGTTTTCTGATCCATTCTCTAAATCCGGGATGAGATGTTTTTGAAACCGCTCCGGAACTAGTGATAATCAAGTCACAATACTTGAATCTCCTGATGAGTCTCCTTTCAATAACAAAAGCTACAACTCTACGAATTATCGAATATGGACTAGCCATTCTAGCCCATGTATGCGCCAAATCATGCATATCGAAAACTAGGGTTGTTTTCGTCTTATATCTCAATGTTAACCCTACTGACAATGTATCAGCATCATGGCAGTGAACAAAATCTGGAGCCGAAATTAGGAGCTCTTTTTTTACGGCGGTTCTGAATTTTCGTAGACCATTCAAGACCTTCATGCCTGTGAAAATTGATGGGGCTCCGATTGGGGTTTTTCCTACTCTGTATCTCTTGATGTTTATGCCGTTCTTGTTTGAAATTAATTCAGAATTTTCTTCTCTATCGAATGCATGAATTGTCACGTCATATCCTGCTTTCGAAAGTGCAATAGCTTCCTTTTCCACCCTAGGATCTGGGTTACAAGAATTACTAACTATCATTGCCACTTTTGGCATATTATTCCTCCTCTGAAAGAATCCGTTGATATGCTTGAATTGCATCGTCTACGCCCTCTCCAGAAGTATGGATTATGCC
>MDTB01099510.1_pt1 | contig 12554 bp, 11 predicted proteins | sample 811161 | NCBI WGS metagenome assembly MDTB01 (sample SAMN05326650, study PRJNA326480) | marine metagenome | isolation source: seawater | place: Mediterranean Sea | collected 2009 | reverse complement strand
TTCCTTGCACTTTCTCCATTACTGGTAAAAATACAGCATCCATTCCCAAATTCATTGTCATTTACAATTTTTATTGCTTCTGACATTTTATTGACTTCAATAACTTGTAATACTGGTCCAAATATCTCATTTTTGTATGAATCCATATTTGTTTTAACATTATCAATTAATGTTGGACCCAGAAAATATCCACTATCTGAATTTTTTCTTTTCACTAAACTTCTTCCATCTAAAATAATTCTACTCCCCTCTTCTTTTGCCATGCTAATGTAACTCTTTACAGAATCAAGATGTTCTTTGGATACAAGAGGACCAAAACTGTTAGAGTTGAGGTTATCAAAACCAAATTTCAATTTAGATGTTTTTGTTTTGAGACTTTTTAAAAACTTTTCCTTAATATTAGAAAATACTACTGCAACTGACAAGGCCATACATCTTTGACCAGAGGAACCAAACGCTGCTGAAATCAATTGATCTGTTGTATAATCAATATCAGCATCTGGTAAAATTAAAGCATGGTTTTTAGCGCCTCCAAGAGCTTGGCATCTTTTTCCGGAAACTGCAGCTGTTTCATATATTTTTTTTGCTACTGGTGTTGAGCCGACAAAACTTACTGCTTTTATTCTTTTATCTCTAATTAATTCATTAGCTACATCCTTATCTCCATTTAATAAGTTGAGCAAGCCTTTGGGTGCTTTAGTTTTTGAAAATAATTCCACTATAAACATTGAACCTAGTGGGTCTTTTTCTGATGGTTTTAATATAAAAGAATTGCCAGTAGCCAAAGCAAGAGGAAACATCCATAAAGGTACCATTGCAGGAAAATTAAATGGTGTAATACCTAAAACAGGACCAAGAGGAGAAAATTCACTCCATGAATCAATTGAAGTGCTTATATTTTTATTAAACTCACCTTTCATTATTTCTCCAATACCACACGCATATTCTACATTATCAATTCCTCTTCTAACCTCTCCCACTGCATCATCATGAACTTTACCTAAGTCCTTACTAATAATGTTAGCTATTTTTTTTATATTCTTTTCTAATAAAATTTTATACTCAAATAATATTGAAGTTCTTTTTGCAATAGAAAAGTTCTTCCATTCGTCAAAGGCTCTTTGAGAGCTATTAAGTGTTTTATTAATAGTTTTTTGCGAAGCATTTGAAATTGTGGAAATAACCTTTCCATTTGAAGGGTTAAAAACTTTAATTGGAGAGTTAGATGACTCTATTATTCTTTTTCCTTCAATTATATGACCAAGACTGACTGACATAAAGACTATATTATATTTAATTTAATTGCATTTCAAACTCTAAAAATGAATAATAAAAATGCATATATGCATTATTAAACATAAGGTGGTTTTAAAGTGAATTGGGATGATCTTAAATTTTTTCTTACCTTATCTAGGTCTTCAAAACTTTTAGTGGCTTCAAAAAAACTCAAAGTTGAGCCTACGACAATAGCAAGAAGAATAAAAAAACTTGAACAAAATTTAAATTTACAATTATTTCACAAATCTCTAAAAGGATATTCATTAACAGAAAAAGGAATAGAATTAGTAAAATTTTCAGAGAGTATTGAAAATCAAATTTTTGGAATCAACGAGAGTATCGTAAAAAAAAATTCTCTTATTAGCGGTAAAGTAAGGGTTACTGTAGGTGAAGGACTTGGTATTGAAATAATAAGTAAAAATATTCAGAAATTTTATCAAAAATATCCAGAAATTGAAATTGAATTACTTGCTGATACAAAATCCAGAAGTATTTCAAATAAAGAAACAGATATATTAATTTCACTCTCTAGACCAAAAAGTGGTAGACTAATTTGTTCAAAATTATGCAATTATTTTGTTTCTTTGTATGGATCAAAAGAATTTATTAAAAAACATAAAATTTTAGATATTCAAGATCTTAATAATAAACCATTTATTAGCTATGTTGACGAATTTATTGAGTTTCCAGAACTTGATTATTTAAAAGAAGTTTGTAGGAATCCAAATATTATATTTTCCAGTAATAGTTTAAGATCTCAATTAATAGCAGTGGAAAATGGTCTAGGTTTAGGTCTTTTGCATACTTTTATTGCCTCTAAAAGTAAGAATTTAAAAATTGTTCTAAAAAATTTGATTAGAATTAAAAGAGAATATTGGATTGTTGTTCATGAAAATAACTCTCAATTAGAAAGAATTAAAGTTTTTTGCAGTTTTTTGAGAGAGTTAGTAAAAGAAAAAATCATTAATGCTGACTAAAATTTATTAATTTATTTATTATTATATGTATTATTTTCTAAGTCGTTTATATTTGAATAATGTTGGATAATAGAAAATTTATTGTAAAAAAAGAAATTCGTAAAAAAAAATATCAAAATGATTATAATTCTTCATTTAACTTTTTGGGCTTTGACAAATTAATCTATCATCCTGAAAAGTTAACTGGCTTTAAAGTAGACCAAAATATATTTCCTTTAACAGCCACAATTAGTTTAGGAAATTATTGTAACCATGGTTGTTTGTGGTGTTCAACAGCTTATTGGAGACAGGATGACTCAAATTCAATCGATTTTATTAAGCTTTCTAGATGGCTAAAAAAAGCAGAAAAAAAAGGTCTTAAAGGTGTAGGTTATGTTGGAAATGGCGAGCCTCTAGCATATAAAAATTTTTCTGAATTAATCAAATATGTCGGTAATTTAAATCTTGATCAAGGTATTTTTACTAATGGTTATCTGATAGATAGGTATCATAATCAACTTTTAGATAACTTTACATATGTGAGAATAAGCCTAGATGCAGGTTCCGATAAAATTCATTCAGAATTACATGATGTTCCAATTCATCATTTTAAAAAAATTATCAATAACTTAGAATTATTGTTAAAAAAAAGAAAAAATAATAGTCCTACAATCGGAGTTCAATATGCAACTCACCAGAGAAACCTTCATGATTTAAAAAATTGTGTAAAGATTTGCAAAGATATTGGTGTTGATTATTTATCGATAAAACCTGTATTTGACAGAGGAAGTGTTAATGAAAAAATTGAAAGAAATACATTAACTAAACTTGAAATCAAAGATGAGGTTATCAGTTTAAAAAGGTATGAAAATGATTGTTTTAAAATCTTTTTTAGAGAACATCAATTTGAATCTGAAAGTGTTGGATACAACGTCCTTCCTTATGATAGGTGTTATGCTGGATACTTTGGTATAAATATATATGAAAATGGTGATATAACAGGATGCGGTCCTCATCATATTAATGTAGGAAATTTAGATACAAAATTTAGTGATCTTGAAAAGAATATTATAAAATTATCAAAATCACTTGATTTAAAAAATTGTCCTGCTGGATGCAGATTTCATCCAATGAATAGACTTCTCCATAAAATAAAAAATAAGGGTCTATTTACAAAAAATGAACATATCAACTTAATTTAAAATTGTTAAAAAAATTGAAAACAATGTCGTAGTTTATTAATCTATTTTTTAATAGTTTACAGAATATAAAAGAAAAATGAATATTCAAAGCTAGTTTAACTTAAGTTAGTGGCATATTTATTGCTGATTTAAGAATGTGAACACACTTACAAAAAAAAATATTTTTTCTACAAATATATCAAATTTTCTTGATGTAAATGAATTTAGACCACTTGATGAGAAATTAGACTTAAGCCAACTAATTACAAAACTGGATCAATATGGCTGATAAATTAAAAATAAATTTTGATAGAAAAGATTATGACAAATTTTTCAAATTTCTAATTGACTCTAAATTTAATGAAGAAATAAAGAATTGGAAAGATTTTGGAAATGGGAGAGTGAATAGGACTTTTTTATTTAAAGATGAATATCAATGGGAAAAAGTAATACCAAAACAATATCACAGAAGAATAAAATTATTACTTCACAAGGTTAACAGTTATAAAACTCCATTTAAGACTGAAAAGGTCGATTTTTTAAGAAGAATTCAAGTGATAGAATCTTGTTTTGTAAAAAAATCAGATGTAAATACTAAAGGTTTACATATATTTAATCATCACTGTGATAGGATAAACACTTATAAAATTTATGTTTTTTTTTCTGATATTGAAATTAAAGATGGTCCTATATATTTTGCCAGAATTAATAAGTGTAAAAATCAAGTTATTGATAAACTAAAAGAAATTGAGAAAAAAAAAAAGGAACCCGGTAGTGACTTGAGATCTATGAAAGCAACAATTTTTTGCAATGAAGAACAAGCGATGATTGGTAAGTTTGGAGATGTTCTAATTTTTGATGGAAGAGAGCCTCATAGAGCTTCATTTTTAAAAAAGAATGGATATAGAGCAATTGTTATTTTTGAATTTTTTACAGAGAAAAATTGGAATCTTTATAGTGAAACAATACCAGATAATAATTAAGAAATATTAAGTCCTATAATGAAGAGTAGAAAGATACTAATTCATCACTTTTTATGTGTAAACTATTTCTTTTTTGAAAATTTTTTACATTTTCTTTCAACTCTAAATAATTTATATTTTTTACATATTGATCAATTTGATTAAATTCTTTTGAATTCAAACTAATTCCAATTTTATTTTTTTTAATTAATTCATCAAAATATTTCATTTCTGAGTTAACAATTAAAGGCAATCCAGCCTCTAATAAAGTATAATTTTTAGTTCCCATAGCACCATTAAAATTAAAATGACTTACTTTGGTTTCTTTCTTATTAAGAATAAAAAAATTTATTCCATAGTCATAAATTGAAATTTCATTTATTAATTCATTTATAGGTAAGGTATCGTGTATAAATAATTTTTCTGGAAACTTTCTTTTTAAATCAAAAACCCAATTATTAAAATCTCTAGATCCATTTATTGGTAAGTAAATATTTAGTTCAAAATTTTTAGAAAGCAAAATATTAAATGCATCAGTCATACCAGCAGGAGGAAATAATTCTTTTGGGTGGTTTACGTCATTAGGTGGTATTAGAGTTCCACAATAAACTAAACGTATTCTAGAATTTTTATATTTTTTTTTTTGAAATATTTTTAGTTGATAATGGGTACTGCTGAAATTCTAAAATATTTTGTTTTCTATTATATCTTTTTGAATAATCTAAAAATACTTTTTGTTTATATCTGTGAATAATACCATTAGTATTTTTAAAAATAAATTTTTCACATTCTAAGTCTTGATCTACTAGTTCGTTATCAAATATTTTCTTTAAATTTTTTTTATTTGCATACATACCTGTTACATCATAAAAGTCGCATATTACTTTTGATTTTTTTTTATTATTAATAACAAACATACCCAATGAATATTTCCACATCCAACATTGAACGTGATAAAAGTCTGGAGAAATAAAATTTAAAATATTTTTTAGCGCTGGAAAAAATAAAATATTTTGTATTATATGATCAAAACTATCTTTTATCAATAAATGATCATTGTAATTAATTTGATCCATGGTAATTAAAAAAGTTTTATACCCCCTATTTTTCATTGCAAAAGCTTGTCTTGAAAACATTGGGAAAGGTTTTCCAGAAATAAAAACGATAGTTTTATCTTTATTTTTTTTGTTAACCTCATCAATAAACTGATTCATTGATTCCTTTGAATTTTTGTAAAAAGTCTCTATTATGTGTTCATAATTTTCTATTTGTGCTAAATTTTTTTTAAACTCATTAGTTGCCGACATATTTCCATAGTGAACATGATTTTTAGTTAAAAAATTATATCTTTCATTATCTATCATAAAATTTTCTTTTTATATTTTAGTAATGAAATTTTTATGCCAATTTTCTTTAAATTTACCTTTAATTTAATATTTACTAAATTAAAAAAAATATTTATTTTTACTAATTATTTCTATTTCAGAACTTACTCTTAATACAAGATTTCTAACGTAATTAGATAAAATAAAATGATATAGTTAATTTAATGAATATTTAATAATCTTATAAGTATAATAAATTAGTGTGATATATAATAAAAAATCATGATAATTGCTTGTAATCAACCAAATTATATTCCTTGGTATCCCTACTTTCATCTTATAAAGTCCGTTGATAAATTTTTTCTTTTAGATGTGGTTCAACCAGGCAAACAAAACTATATTGTTAGAAACAAAATTTTAGACGAGAATGATAAAGAAATTTGGCTATCCATACCAATTAAGGAAAAAGAAAAATACATCAATATCTGTGATACAAATATTGATGAAACGTTTAAGAAAAAACATTTAAATCTAATCTTAAATCATTACAGCAAATATTTAAATATTGATTCAAAAAAAATAATCAAACAGATTTATAGTTTTAATTCACCTTATTCGCATATTTTTAATGCGAATATTATAAAAATAATTTGTAAATATTTAAAAATTAAAACAAAAATAATTTTGACCTCAGAGTATATATCATTGAATAAAATTAACTTTGAAAATGCCGAATTATTAATCAAAGATATTTTAATCAAGGAAAAATGTAAAAAATATCTCAATTTTAAAACTGGAATAGAAAAACAAATTCCACCATATAATGATTTAAATTTTTTTAAAAAAAATAATATTAAATTGTTTAAACAAAATCCCTCGTATTGCATTAAAAACAAAGAATTCAATCAATCAATAATAAATTTGATAATTAAAAAGATTCGTTTACCTGATGAAAAAATATTCTACGAAGAGGTCGTTTAAAAAATATCAAATATGAAAGAATTTTACGAACAAATAATAGAAGATTTTAATAATAAAGAATCCTTCAATAATGTTTTTAATAAATTAGATTTCTCACATAACCCAACATTTATTTTATATTTACCAAGAGTGGGGTCTACATTTTTGCAACAAATTTTATTGTGTACAGCAAAGATTGGATATATTTCAAATCTTACCGCTGCTTTCTGGAATAAACCAGAAATTGGTTCTTCGCTACATAGTAAATTTTTTAATGACTCTTTTATAAGTAATTTTAATTCCAGTTATGGTAATACAGTTGGCATTTTTGAGCCTCATGAATGGGGTTTTTTTTGGAGAAAATGGTTAGATATACCTTCAAACGAAATCTATTATAATCCTGAAAGTAAAATTAATTGGGATAAATTAAGAAGTAAACTAATAGTAATTGAAAAAATACTGAACAAACCATTATTTTTTAAAACACCCTACGCAAACAACTATTTTAAGGAAATAGATTCTTATATTGTAAAATCGAATGTAATTTTTTTATTTAGAGACCCCTACTCAATTTGCAATTCAATTCTTAAAGCAAGAAAAAATAAATATAATTCACTTTCTGTTTTTTTCAGCTCTAAACCAAAAGATCATTCGTTGGTAATAAAAATTTCAAATCCTATTGAACAAGTCATTGCGCAAGTATTTTATATTTACAACGATTTGTTAGAACTAAGGTCATCATTAATGAGAAACTCTTATATAACTATCAAATATGAAGATATTATTACTAAGTTTGACTCAACAATAAAAAAAATTCTTAATTTTACTGATAACAATTATGAAAAGTATTTAAAAAATAAAGATCTGTTACCAATATTTGATAATAGAAACGAAGTCAATTTTTTTGATGATAAATACAAGAAAGAATTTAATTATTTTTTTCAAAAATATTTTAAAGACTTTAATTATGAAAACCTTTAAAATATCTGAATAGTCTAAGTATTATTTATAAATTTTAGTTTCATAAAGATTCTCTTCGCATTTTGATATTAAATGCAAAAGTCATTTTAAATCATTCATTAGTTGATCAACTCTATTTTTATATAAATGTTTTTTTTTTATCAAACCAGCAGCATTTCTGCCAATTTCTATTCTTTTTTTATAATTATCATAATAACTAGATATATTGAAATTAAATTCTTGAGAATTATCATAATTCAAAAAATAATTTGAATAATCTTTCTCTATCCTTAAATAATCTTGAATCTGCGTTAATAATTTTTTATCAAAAATTAAAGTACCTTGGACCATAAGTATGTTAAAGAAATTTGTATTAAAATCAATGTATTCATCTTCAAAAAGTATATTAAATTTTGATTTTCTAAAAACTTCAAAAAAATAATTAAAATTATTTATTTCTCCATTAAAGACAATATTTTTATTTTTATTAATCTTGGAATAATCAATTAATCCATAAACTTCTGTAATATATTTTTTATCTAAGTTATGAATTAATTCTTGTAAATTATTATATTTGTCGGAATTTTTTTTATTTTTCTTATATATCACCTCTTTATTTCCATTAAATAATTCAGCTCGAGTATAATTACTAACTATTGACATATCAATATTTTGGAAAGAATCAGTTTTATTATCAATTAATTCATAATCTGAAAGAGTATTTATTTTTTTAAAACTATTTGCAGCCGGCATCATCTGAGTTATTTTTAACTTTTTATTTAAGGAACTGCACCTCTTTAATGTATAAATAAGATCATTTTCGTTAAAATTTAATAAATCATTTGAATCAGAAATATCTTTTAACCATGAAATAAAACGAATATTTTTATTTATTTTTTCAGGTTTACCTTTGTTAACTCTTAATACGTAATTAAAACTTTCCTCTTCTAAAATATATTCAAGATTTCCATCACTTATTTGAGATGTTAAACATATGCACTCATAGCCTTTTTTTTTTAATTCATAACTTATGTCTTTAATATTAATAATGTCTCTAAAGTTATTTGATTTTGGAATCAGTAAAAATCTTAATTTTTTCATTTTTCTAAATCTTTTAATATTTTTTCAACTCTTTTTTCCCATGTATGATCACTTAAAACTAATTTTCTTGCATTATTTCCAACTTGTATTCTTTCTTTTGTTTTAAACAACCAATTTTCGATTAAATCACAAAAATTTTCTGTTTTAAAAGTAATAAAATGCTCATTTTTATTAAATACCTCATTTATTCCACCTTCCAATAAATTTTTTTTTGACTCCGGTAATGCTAAGAAACCTCCATTAGCCATTATTTCAAAAACTTTAGCGTGCATACCCAATCCATGAGTATTATTGTATAAATTAATTTTAGATTTTTTATAAATTTCAAATAACTGTTTTTCATTTGAAATAAAATTTTCAGTAAATGTTTCAAATTCTGTATAAGAACTCCAACCTTTTCCAAATAAGCCAAAATTGAATGAATGTTTAGAAAGTAATCTTGCCAATTCAATTCTATCTAAAAATCTTGAGTATTCAGTCGAGAAAAATCGCAAAAAATGATTAAATAATCTACTCTCAATGTAGTTAAATTTTTGAATAATTTTTTTTTTAATTTTTAATGCAATTTTCTTTACATCTAAATTTCCTGATAAAGGAATATAGTTTGTTTCTACAATTATTTGTAAATCCACAAGAAAATTTTTATAAATATCTAATGAGTATTTTTTTTCTTTTTTGTGAGTTAGTTTTGAAAACCAACTATTAATTAAATCATCATAAATATTTTTTTCCAAAAAGTCATAATTTCGAAAATGTAACTCATAAAAAGGAGCTAACAAAATAGCAGGCATATAACCACAAATAGAAAATTCTAAAGATTGATAATTATCAATAATATTAATATTATTTCCAAAGTCTTCACTTATAGAAGTGGTATTTTTATCATCAATTCCAGGATAAAATTTAGATGCATAACAATTTATTTTTTTTGAAACTCCGAATGACTCACGTGAGGTATAAAAGTAAACTATATCTGATTTAAGAAAACTCTCTAATTGGTTGTCGGAATCAAAATAGAAATCTTGAAACCAGCTTATAAAGCGAATTTTTTTATTTAACCAACTGGGACGACTTTTGTTTATAGCAAAAATTATATTAAAACTACCATTATCTAAAAATTTTCTTAGTTTGTTTTCAGAATAATCTAAATTGAAAATATGAGAGCTAATATCAAATTTCTTTAATGTTTTTTGTATTTTATCTAGTTGATTTAAATCATAGTTGGATATTAGATTTGGTATCAATAAAAACTTCAATTCTTTTTTATTATTTTTCATTTTTTTATTTATTTTTATAAAACTATTCAAAAACTAGTATAAAGATTAACTCTATTCCAGAGTATATTCAAAACAGTCTTAAAGCATAATTATGTTAAAATATTTTAAAATTTAATGTACAAAATTTTTTAATATTAATTTAAGTATTTGAGAGTCTAGTTTGTTTCTATAACAAACAAATGAATCATTAATGAAAGTTTCCTTATTAAATTCAATTTTTTCCAAATTTAATTTAAGTGTTTCACCCCCAGCAGTTTTTAAGATTGCAATTCCAGCAGCAATATCCCAGGCCATAGTTTTCCCATTTCTGATATAAATATCTGCTTTTCCTTCAGAAATAAGACAAAATTTAAGAGAAGAGCCAACTTTAATTATTGAATATTCTTCTGAACTTCTTATAAAATTTTTTGTCACTGAGTCTAGATGAGATCTACTAATAGCAATTCTAGTTTTTTCATTATTACTAAATGAATAAATTTTATTTAATTTTTTTTTATATTTGTATGAAAAATTGCCATCAGAAAAGTATTGAGTTGCTTTAACAGGAATCTGAATTACTGATAATTTTGGAATATTATTAATTATCAATGCAATATTTACTGTAAACTCACCATTTTTAGCAATAAATTCTTTTGTACCATCTAAAGGGTCAACTAAAAAATAAGTATCTGAATTTATATTTTTTCTTTTATTTTCCTCGGAAATAATTGGAATTTTTGAGAACTCCTTGCTTAATTGACTACAAATAATTTTATTGGATTCCGTATCAGCTTCCGTTAATGGTGAGTTATCATTCTTATAATTAATTTTAAAATCTGAATTATATATTTCTAAAATTTTTTTTGATGCTTCATCACTGATTTCTCTTAATATCGAGGTTATATCTTTATAATCATTTTTAGTAAACATTCATATTATAGTTTAACGTTAATTAAAGTTCTTCCTTTGATTTTTCCTTTGAGAATTTTACTAGATAAAGATTTTAAATCCTTAAGACTTTTTTCATTTTTAATTATATCTAATTTAGAAAGATCAAGTTTTTCCTCAATTAAGCTCCAAGCTTTAATTCTTTTTTCATTCTTTGTATAGACACAATCTACACCTGATAAGGTAATATTTCTTAAAATAAATGGATAAACTGTAGTATTAAGATCAGGACTATTAGCTAAACCAGTTGATGCAACAATTCCATCATATATTATTTCTGTCAAAACATTGGATAGTATATCACCTCCAACAGTATCAATACAACCTGCCCACTTTTGATTAGATAAAGGCTTTTTTTTATTAATTTTGTAGTCTTTTCTATTTAGAACTGTTTTTGCACCAAGTTTATGTAAATATTTCTTATCTTTTCCACTCAATGCAACAACATCATACCCAAGATTACTTAAGAGATTGATAGCAATACTCCCTACTCCACCAGATGCACCAGTAACAAATATTTTTCCATCTTTTGGTTTAAGTTTATTTTTTATTGTTAAAACACATAAAGCTGCAGTATATCCTGCTGATCCAATTATCATTGAATTTTCTTCACTAATTTTTTTAGGTAATTTAATTAACCAGTCACCATTAACTCGAGCAAACTCAGAAAAACCACCATGATGTGATTCACCTACACCCCAACCATTTAAAACTACTTTATCACCTTTATTAAATTTCTTATGTTTTGATTCTATAACTTCCCCAGAGAAATCAACACCAGGAATCATTGGAAATCTTTTTATTATTGGAATTTTTCCTGAAATAGCTAAACCATCTTTATAATTAAAACTACTAAAGGAAATTTTTACTAGGACATTACCATCCATCAAAAAACTCAGATCGATATTCTTAATTCCATTTTTAGTAGGACTATCTATTACAAAAGCTTTAAATTTTTTTTCAATACTTTTCATCAATTACTATTAATCTTTAAAGTGTTATATTCGATTTTAGTTTTTTGACTTCATCATCAAATTTTTCTTTATATATTTTCCAATCATCACCATACAGTTCAAACCAATTATAATCATTGTTTGACTCCTCACACCAATCATTAAAGTTTTGTTGATTTTTTTTTTCCCAATCTTTAAACAAGTCAAGATTTATTTCACTTTTTTCAAAACCATCTCCAAATTTTAAAAATTTTTTAAATTCTTTAATCTTCCATTTAATTATTTTTTCTTTTTCAATTTCACTAATGTTAATTGGTTTGAGACCATTTTCACCATCAAAAATATAATCGACTATAATATTCTCAACTTCAGCCTCAAGATGAAATGTGACTCGACTTAAAAAAGAAGAAATTTTTTTTAAAAAACTCATTTTACTAACTTCTTAATATACACATACCTAAAAAAATTTTAAATGTTTAAAATTATGTGTTGTTACAGTTTATAAAAGTTGAATATTTAATAATTTTTATTAATATGTCGAAAAAGATATTTTTTTCAAATTAGCTAAAATTTATCTTGAATGGTTATGGAGAGATGGCAGAGTGGTCGAATGCACCGGTCTTGAAAACCGGCAAGGATGCAAGTCCTTCCAGGGTTCGAATCCCTGTCTCTCC
>MDTB01242502.1_pt1 | contig 12555 bp, 11 predicted proteins | sample 811161 | NCBI WGS metagenome assembly MDTB01 (sample SAMN05326650, study PRJNA326480) | marine metagenome | isolation source: seawater | place: Mediterranean Sea | collected 2009 | reverse complement strand
ACAATTACTACTACTATAGCTATTTGCCAAAAACTAATTCCCATAATTAATAATTATATACAACAATTTTAATTAAATAAATATCTTTATTTATCTGTTTCAGGGGTTTTATTAATCGCTTCATCTATATCCTCATAAATATTTTGATTATCGTTAGAAGTTTGTTCCTTAAAAAATTTTCCTGTCCCAAAAATTGATTTATCAACTGTAGAAGTATCTATTAAACCAGCAGCTCCTAGTTCATCGACTGTAGGTAGGTCAGAAAGTTTTTGTATATTAAAATGGCTTAAAAAATTTTCAGTAGTAGAATATTGGATCGGCTTTCCAGGAACATCTTTTCTTCCTGCTGGTCTGACCCAATCTAGCTCTAGTAAGATTTCTAGAGTATTTGTAGCAAATGAAACACCCCGAATTTCTTCGATCTCAGATCTGGTAACTGGTTGGTGATAGACTATAATTGATAGAGTTTCAATAGTGGCCTTGGACAATTTTTTTTGAGTAGATTTTTGTAAAGCCATTAATTTTGATAAATCATCTGCGGTTCTGAAGGACCATTTATCTCTAATACAAACTAAATTTACTCCTCTATTCTTGTAACTTTCTTGAATTTTTTTTAAAATTTTAGAAATATCAGTATTAGTTTGAATACGTTTTTCTATAGTTTCAACATCTAAAGGTTCTGAAGCAGAAAATAAAATAGCTTCAACTTGACGTTCTATCTTAGAAACTTGGTTTGGAAAGGATAAAATATTATTTTTACTTTTCATATTTAAATAACCTTTTTAATTAAAACTTTGTCAAATATTTTTTTTTGTAAAATTTGAATTTTGCCTTCTTTAGTCAACTCTAAACTAGCAGAAAAAATTCCAGCTAGTGCAGTTTTTTTTAAATTTTTTTCAAAATATACTTTTGGAATTAATTCGTTAATATTTTTCCAATCTAATATCTTGTCTAAATTGTTTTTTATTTGCTTGATAGCTTCTTCAGTGGTGAAAACAGGTAATTTTGGAATATTTATAGTCTTAAATGATTTTTGCATTTGTAGATTTGAATAAGATTTTAGTAAATCATACAAAGACACATCATAGATTGGAGTGCTAATCGATCTTATCCCACCTTTCATGCCTCTGGAAAAAATATGTATACCAAGTCTTTTTTTATTTAACATTTGGTCAGAAAGAATTCTTATTAGCTCTAATTTTTTTAATTGAAGCTTTAATTTTTCAGCAACTTCTAAAGCTTTAAAATCGTCTTCTTCATCTTCTGGTAATAAAAGTTTTGATTTCAAATAAGCTAACCAGGTAGCCATCAATAAATATTCGGAGGCAGTTTCTAAATTAACATTTTTATTATTTTTAATAAAATCCAAAAATTGATCAGCTAATTTTGTTATTGAAATTTCTGCTAAATCTACTTTTTGTGATTTAGCTAAATCTAATAAAACTTCTAATGGTCCACTATAATTAGGAATATTTACTGAGATTTGATTTAAATTTTCTGATTCCATTAGATCATTTTAACTTAAAAATTTGTAAAATTCTGATGTTTTTTTTTGGGTAAATTTATCTATAAAAGGCATTGCTTTAATTAATTTGCAACTATCTGAGTAATTTCCAGCACAATATAACGCTAAATTACAACCTGCTGCGATAGATCTTTTTGCATTAGTAATTAAATCATTTTTCAAAGCTTTCATTGAAATATCATCTGAAATTAAAATGCCTTTGAAATTTAATTTTTTTCTTATAATGTTTAAAATAATCTTTCTAGAGAAAGTCGCAACATTTTCATTATCAATTTTTGTGTAAAGAATATGAGCTGTCATAGCAAAAAAAGAAGAGCTTGATTGAAAAGGAAAAAAATCTATTTTTCTTAGAATTTCATATTTTTCATTAACCTTAGGTGTTTTTAAATGACTGTCTGATGTTGAACATCCATGTCCGGGTATATGTTTAATAACAGTTGCAACTTTATTTAACTTATATGATTTTACGCATATTTTACCAAGTTTTTTAACTATTAATGGATTGTGTGAAAAACTTCTATCGCCTATTATTTTGTGAGTTTTTTTCCTTAAAACATCTAATACTGGAACTGTATTTATATTAAAACCTAAATTTTTTAAGATTAAACATATTTTATCAATATAACTTTTGTATAATTTTGAGGATAGTACAGGAGAAGATTTATAAATATCACCAAATGCTTTTTGAGAAAGTTTATTATTTATTATCTTGCCTAATCTAGATACGGTTTTTCCTTCTTCATCAATCATTATAGGAAATTTTGGATCTCTAGATATTTTTCTTATATTTTTTATTAATTTTTTAGTTTGAGTAAACGATTTTATATTTCTTTTAAAAAGAATAATTCCCCAAGGTTTTTCTTTTTTTAGTAACTTTTTTTCATTATTTGAAAGTATATATCCTCTGATGCTTATAATAATTGCTTTTTTTTTCATTCTGATTTTAATAATTTCCAAAAGCTTCTTGGTTTATTATTTTTAATTTCTTCATCATAACCAGTATTAAATTCTATTACATTGTCTGTATCATTTATCAAAATTGGTAGATCCATAATCTTATCATTAACAATCTGGTCAATATTTTCTCTATTTAAACTTGTATCCTTAATATTTTGATTAGATGAATAATACTTAAAAACACTAAAATAGAAAATGAAGATAATGCTTGTTAATAATATATAGATTATATTTTTAAACATTACATTTTTTTGGGAGCAGAAACACCTAAGATAGATAATCCTCTTTCTATTACTATTCCGATTATTGTAATCAAAACTTGTTTTTGATTATCTATTTTTCCATTTTCGATAAATCTATATTTTGGATCGTTATTTCCTTTGCTCCAATATGAATGAAATAAAGTTGCAAGTTCATATAGATAATAAGGAATTCTATGAGGTTCATACTTAGACGAAGCCGTGTCAACAATTTTTGGCCATTCAAATACTTTTCTTAAAATTTTTCTCTCGTTTTCATTCATCTTAAATTCTTTTGAATTTAAGCTTATTTTATCTTTTAAATCTTTATTAATGGTTCTAAACAAAGAATTTATTCTCGCATATGAATACTGTACATAGAAAACAGGATTTTCTTTACTTTTTTCTAAAACTTTATCAAAGTCAAAATCAATCTCCACATCATTGCTTCTATTTAACATCATAAATCTAATTGAATCTTTGTTAACTTCGTTTAATAAATCTTGTGCAGAAATAAAATCTCCAGCACGTTTTGACATTTTAAAAGGTTTTCCGTTTTTATATAATTTAACGAGTTGACAAACTTTGCAATTTAATTTTATTTTATTTTGTGAGAGAGCACTAACAGCAGCTGATATTCTTTTTGTGTACCCTGTGTGGTCTGCACCTAGAACGTTAATTAAGTATTGATAATTTCTATTGACTTTATCCATATGATATCCAACATCGTTAGCAAAATAAGTCCAAGATCCATCATCTTTTTGCATAGCTCTATCAGCATCATCTCCAAATAAAGTAGATTTGAATATTAATCTTTTAACTTTTTTCCAATTTTTATCAGACTCTCCTTTTGGTGGATCTAGATAGCCTTCTTTCACGTAATTATTTTTTTTTAATTCTTCTACTGCCTTATCTACTAATTTATTTTTTATCATCTCAGTTTCGGAAAAGAAATTATCGTGTTCAATGCCTAATTTTCTTAAATCTGACTTAATCAAGTTCATTGAATACTTTAACGACTCTTTTTTAAGAAATTTAAGAGATTCTGTAAAATTATCAAATTTTTCATTTTTATTTAACTCAATAATTTTTTTACCTATATCAATAATATATTCGCCTGGGTAAAGATCTTTTTTTACAACAAATTTTTCATTATATTTAATTTCTCTAATTCTTAAAAAAACTGACTTAGTAAAATTATTAATTTGGTTACCGTAATCATTGATATAATATTCTTTTGTGACTTTATTACCATTAAACTTCAATAAATTACCTAAAACATCACCATAAATCGCTCCTCTACAATGCCCCACGTGCATCGGTCCTGTTGGATTAGCCGATACAAATTCTATATTATAATTGTTTCTAGAGTCTTTCTTTCCATAAGACTCTTTATTTTTTAATATGCTATTTATATTTTCAATTAAAGAACTGTTTGTTAATTTCAGATTTAAAAATCCAGGACCAGCGATTTCAATTCTTTCAAAATCTTTTAAATTCTTTATAATTATTTCCTTTATTGAATTAGCAAGTTCTTTAGGATTTATTCTATTAGTTTTGGCTAAAACAAGAGCAGCATTACAAGATAAATCAAAATTAAATTCTGCTGGGGGGCTTTCAACTACAATACCTCTAAAGTTATTTAAATCATGTAATTTAAGAAACTTCTGATTATTTGATATTAAGGCGGTTAGCGTTTTTATATATTTTTCAAATATATTCATTTTGATTTATTATATAAATTTATTGCAAATCTATCGGTCATTCCAGCTATAAAATCACAAATTGATCTATCTATATTAGATTCTTTAATATTATTGATCTTTATATATTTTTTAGGGTTTTTTTTAATCATTAAGAATAATTCCTTGATAACCATTTTCCCATAATTAGTTTTTTTAACAACACTTTGATGATAGTACATTTTTTCTTTTAAAAATTTTTTAATACTCAAATCAAATAAATTCATTTTTTTAGAAAAACAAACAATTGGATATTGAGATTTATATACATCAAATATATTCTTAATATTATTTTTTTTTATGTTTTTTTTTGTATTTCTAATGATATCTCTAACCATAATGTTAATTACATCTCTCACAATTTGTCTTAAAACTAATTCTAGAGGAAATTTTTTAAAATTTTTATTATGTTGTTTCAATATTGAATTAATTACTGGTAAATCTTTAAGATCTTTAATTTTAAACAATTGTGCTCTTAAACCATCTTCAAGATCATGGCTATTATAAGCAATATCATCTGAAATTGATGCAATCTGAGCTTCTAAGGAAGGACTATTTTTAAAATTTATATTTTTTTTGAAAAAATTTTTTCCTAAAATATTATCAAATTTAGTTAATTCGTAAACAGGACCGTTATGTTTTATTAAACCATCTAATGTTTCAAAAGTTAAGTTAAGACCTTTAAAGTTATAATATTTATTTTCTAGAAGTGTTACTATTCTTATTGTCTGAATATTATGATCAAAGCCTCCTTTTTCTCTCATGCAATAGTTCAATGCTTCTTCTCCAGCATGACCGAATGGAGTGTGGCCTAAATCATGAGCTAAACTTAAAGTCTCACATAAATCCTCGTTTAATTTAAAATGTTTTGCTAGTGTTCTTGCAATTTGAGCAACTTCTAAAGAATGAGTAATTCTAGTTCTATAATGATCACCCGTTGTATTTACAAAAACTTGTGTTTTGTGTTTTAGTCTTCTAAATGCTGTAGAATGGATAATTCTATCCCTATCTCTTTGATAAGAGGATCTTAAATTACTTTTCTTTTCAACGTTAAATCTTCCTTTAGATTTAATAAAAATTGATAATTTAGAGAACCTATTTTTTTGCATAATCGTCTATTAAAATATATACTACATAATAACTTAATATGACAAAAAAAATAGATTTTACAGATAGAGCTAAAGAACAAATCGAAAAAATTATTAACGCAGATCAGTTAAAAAAATTTTTTAGGATTTCAGTAAAAGGAGGAGGTTGTTCTGGTTTTAAATACGATTTTAGTTTTGATGATAAAATTAACAACAAAGATATTGTTTTTGGAAAAGCAGTGATAGATCCAGAGTCACTTGATATTATTTCAGGTTCTACTATTGATTTTAAAAAAGAAATGATCGGAGAATCATTTATCATCAATAATCCTAAGGCATCATCTTCTTGTGGTTGTGGATTATCATTTTCTGTCTAATGAAAATAATATCATGGAATGTAAATTCTGTTCGCGCGCGAATTGAAAATATACTTGATTATATAAAAGACTCAAAACCTGATATTTTATTTCTTCAAGAGATAAAAACCCTAGAGGAAAGTTTTCCTTACGAAACTTTCAAAGAAAATGGGTACGATTCTTACGTATATGGTCAAAAAAGTTATAATGGAGTAGCTTTTTTATCCAAGCTAAAAATAGAGAATATTAAAAAAGATTTTATTAAAGATAATCTGAAACAATCAAGAATAATAACTGGTGAAATAATTTTAGATAGAAAAAAAATAAAACTTATCAATATTTACGCACCTAATGGAAATCCTGTTAATACGGAAAAATATGAATACAAAAAAAGTTGGTTTAATAATTTTATTAAAAACATAAAAAATGAATTAACTTTTAATTCTAACTTAATAATTTCTGGTGATTTTAATATCATACCTGAAAAAATAGATGTTTATGATTTTAAAAGATATGAAAATGATGCGCTAGGAAAATTAGAAATAAGAAAAAAATATCGAGAATTGTTAAATTTAGGATTTCAGGATGTATACAGAATTAAAAATAAAGATAAACAAGAATATACATTTTGGGATTATTTTGCAGGATCTTGGCAGAAAAATTATGGGATGAGAATTGATCACTTTCTGATATCAAACAACTTAATATCGAATATTTCGTCAATAAAAATAAATAAAAAACCAAGGTCAAAAAATAAACCGTCGGATCATACACCAATTGAACTAGAAATTAATTAACTCTTCCGTAAACATCTTCGTAACGAACTATATCAGTTTCCTTTAGTATAGACCCCAACTGAGCCTCCATAATTTTGACAGGTTTCGTATTAGGATTTTGAATTCTGTGAATTGATCCTTGAGGAATGAAAACTGTTTCTGTCGGTTTTCGTGAAAAAAATTTTTTATTCAATGTAATTTTGGGAACACCTTGAGTTACAACCCAATGTTCTGATCTATGAAAATGTTTTTGTAAACTTAAAATTCCTTTAGCTTTAATATAAAGTTCTTTTATTAGAAAATTATTTCCATTGAATAAGTTAGTATACTTGCCCCAAGGTCTATAAAAAGTATTTTTTTTATTAAAATATTTACTTTTATTTTTACTATACATTAAGAGAATTTCTTTCCAGCTTCCAAGATCTGACCAAGGTATATTAAGATTTATAGCATTGACATCATTTGTTTTCTCTAAAATTGCGTAATCAAAAGATTTTGATGGATTTCTACAAAAAATTTTTTTGTTCAAATAATAAATACCGTTTTTTAACTTTCCTTTATTAATTGCCATTAAAGAATTGAGATATATTTTTTTCTGGTGTTTTTTAAAATTATTGATGAGTGAGTCTTTTCTTAAAAAAAACATTCCCGAATTCCAATAGCCACCTTTTTTTATTATTTTTTTTGCTTTATTTTGATTAGGTTTTTCAAGAAATTTAGTAACTTTATTCAAACTTTTTTCTTTTTTAGTTAAGAAATAGCCAAAATGATTTGAAGATGTATAAGGTTTAATACCAAAAATAAAAATGTTTTTATCTGTTAGATGTTTTTTGTTCTTTTTAATTTCATTGTTAAATTTACTTATTTTTTCCATCAAATGATCTGCTGATAAAAATATCATCGGTTGATTTACTGGTATATCTTTTATGAGGGCTGCAGTAAGAATTGCTGGTCCTGTATTTTTTTTAACAGGTTCCAATATAATCTTATAGTTTTTAATTCTATATTTTTTTAAATGTTTTTTAATTTCTTTAAGATACTTAGAGTTAGTACTAATTACAGGAGCGTCAAATAAGGAATTTTTTATTCTCTCTAGAGTTTTTCCTAATAATGTCCATCCGCCAAAGTCAATAAACTGTTTGGCTTGGTTTTTTTTTGAATTAGGCCACAATCTTGTTCCAGCCCCTCCACACAAAATAACTGGTTTAATTTTCATTAAATTTTAGAATATTCTTTAACTTCTTTTTTCTTACCAGGGTGAGTGGGTGCACCTAGGTATGCAGGTCCAACTGTTTGCGCATATTTCCATAAAGTACCTGAGCCAAATGATGATTTTTTTGCTTTCCATTTTTTCTTTCTAACTGCTAATTGAGTTTTTGTTAACCTAACGTTAATTGTTCCTTTTTTTGCGTCTATATCAATTTTATCTCCATCTTTAAGTAATGCTATCGGTCCACCTAATGCTGCTTCTGGACCAACATGTCCAACACAAAACCCTCTAGTTGCTCCAGAAAATCTTCCATCAGTTATTAGTGCAACTTTTTCTCCTTTACCTTGACCATAAATTGCCCCGGTAGTAGATAGCATCTCTCTCATACCAGGTCCTCCTCTTGGCCCTTCGTATCTAATTATTATTACATCTCCATCTTTATATTTTTTAGTTTGAACTGCTTTCATAGCATCTTCTTCATTATCAAAACATCTAGCCGTGCCAGTAAATTGTAATTTCTTTAAACCAGCTACTTTAACTATAGCTCCGTCTGGCGCTAAATTTCCTTTCAATCCAACAACTCCACCATCTGGAGATAATGGATTGTTGTATTCTCTTAAAACTTTTTGATTAGGATTAAATCTAATGCTTTTTAAATTTTCTTTCATTGTTTTGCTAGTAACAGTCATACAATCACCATGAATAAAACCACCTTCATATAGAGTTTTTAATAACATTGGAACTCCCCCAGCTTCCCACATGTCTTTTGCAACATATTTCCCTCCAGGTTTTAAATCTGCCAGATAGGGTGTTTTTTTAAATATTTTCGCAACATCCATTAAATCAAATTTAACTCCTATTTCATTAGCTAAAGCTGGCAAATGAAGAGCAGCATTAGTTGATCCGCCGGTTGCGGCGACTATAGTGGCAGCGTTTTCTAAAGATTTTTTTGTTACAATATCTCTAGGTTTTATATTTTCTTCTAATAAATTCATTACAGTTTGGCCGCTATCAAAAGCATATTTATCTCTTTCTTCATACGGGGCTGGAGTTCCGGCAGAGTAAGGCAAAGCTAACCCTATAGCTTCTGAAACACATGCCATAGTATTAGCTGTAAATTGACCTCCACAAGCACCAGCGCTAGGGCAAGCAACTAATTCTAATTCTCTAAGTTCTTTAGATGACATAGAACCAGACGAATGTTTTCCAACAGCTTCAAATACATCAACTACGGTCACGTCTTTCCCCTTATACTTTCCTGGTAAAATCGATCCTCCATAGATAAAAACACTTGGTACATTTAATCTAAGCATTGACATCATTAAGCCTGGTAGAGATTTATCACACCCTGCTATACCAACTAAGGCATCGTAACAATGTCCTCTTACTGTAAGCTCTGCAGAATCAGCTATAATCTCTCTAGAAATTAATGAGGATTTCATTCCCTCGTGGCCCATAGCAATACCATCAGTAACTGTTATAGTGCAAAATTCTCTTGGTGTTCCACCATGTTCTTTAACACCTTTTTTGACTGATTGCGCTTGTCTCATTAAAGCAGTGTTACAAGGCGCAGCCTCATTCCATGTTGACACAACACCAACAAATGGCTTTGCTACATCTTCTTCGGTTTCACCCATAGCATAATAAAAAGATCTATGTGGAGCTCTATCAGGCCCTAATGAGGTGTGACGGCTAGGTAGTTTTTTTTTATTGATTCTAGACATAATTAATTAATACTTGATACAATACTTCTTAATTTTCCTTCTTCAACTGTTAATTCTTTGACTAATTTTTTATCGTTTTGAACAATCTCCTTTGGAGCATTCTTTACATAAGCCTTGTTTTCAAGCTTATTGTTTAAAATCTGTATCTTTTTTTCTAAATTGAGTAACTTCTGTAAAATTCTTTGTTTTTGAGAAATTAAATCAATATTCTCACTAAATATAAGAGAAATTTTTTCTTTAAGAACTAAGATGTCAATCGAATTTTTGTGATCTACTGGACTTTCTAAAACATCATTTATTCTACCTACTTGTTTCGTCAAATTTATATTTCTTTTTATCAAAGATTTGAGTTTACTAGATTTTTCAGGAAAAAACACATCACAATATAATTTAGGAGTAATTTTCAACTCAGCCTTACTTGAACGAATATTAGATATTAGTTCTATCAGATCATTTATTTCGTTCTGATGTTTGTTAAATCTACTTAAATTCTTATAGTTGGGCCATTCTGAAGATATTAAATCATTTTTAAATACATTTTTATATTTATTTTTAGACCAAACAAATTCAGTAAAAAATGGTATAAAAGGATGAAGAATTTTAAGTATGTTTGCCATCATAAAAGATGAAAATAATTTGGCTTCTTTAACGTGGTTAGTATTATTTAAGTTAAATACAGGCTTTAAAAACTCCAAATACCAATCACAATAGGAATGCCAAACAAATTGATAGGCATATTTAGCTGCTTCATCAAATCTAAAAATTTTAATGTTATGAGATACTAAGTTTTGAGTTTTTATAAATTCGTTATAAATCCATTGATTTAATGGCAATTTAATAGAATTAATATTTATCTTTTTGTCAAATTTGCAATTATTAAGTTTAAGAAAACTATTAGCACTCCAAATCTTAGTTATAAAATTTCTATTTCCAGTAACTCTATCTCTTGATAATTTAACATCTCTTCCTGGTGAAGCCATAGAAATTAAAGTAAATCTTAAACTATCTGCTCCATATTCTTTAATTAATTCAAGTGGGTCTATAACATTTCCTTTTGATTTAGACATCTTTTGTCCTTTTTCATCTCTTACTAGTGCGTGAACATAAACTTTGTGAAATGGTGTTTTATTATTAAAATAATTACCCATCATAAGCATTCTAGCTACCCAGAAAAATATTATATCAAATCCAGTAACTAAAACCGATGTAGGATAAAATTTATTAAGCTCCTTCGTTTTTGATGGCCAACCTAAAGTAGCAAAAGGCCATAATGCAGATGAAAACCAAGTATCTAAAACATCAGTTTCTTGTCTCAGTTTAATTATATTTTTTTTATTCTTTTTTTTTGCTAACTTTAAAGCTTGTCTATAGTTTTCTGCTACAAAAATATTATTTTTTTCATCATACCATGCAGGAATTCTGTGCCCCCACCAGATTTGACGAGATATACACCATGGCTCAATATTTTTCATCCATTGAAAAAATATTTTGCTCCAGTTACTTGGAAAGAAAGAAGTCTTGCCTTCATTAACAACTCGAATTGTTTTTTTTGATAGTTTTTTTGCGTTTACAAACCACTGTTCTGTTAAAAGAGGTTCAATAATTGTATTAGATCGATCACCATAAGGAACTTTATTTTTAATAGACTCTACTTTAACTAGAAATCCTTTGTCCTTAAGTTGTTGTATCAAATTTTTTCTTGCTTCAAATCTATCAAATCCAACGAGTTCATTAATTCCATTTTTATTAATTTTACCATTTTTTTCAAAAATATTAATTATTTCCAATTTATTTCTTTTGCCTACTTCATAATCATTAAAATCGTGCGCTGGAGTTATTTTTACAGCTCCCGTACCTTGCTTTGGATCAGCATAATAGTCTGCTATAATTTTTATTGTTCTGTTAACTATTGGTATTTGAACATTTTTACCTATTAAATTAATATATCTTTTATCTTTAGGATTTACTGCAATAGCTGTATCTCCCATCATTGTTTCTGGTCTAGTAGTGGCTATCGTTATTTTATTTTTTGAATTTTCTATTTGATAATCAATATAGTACAATTGAGATTGAACATCTTTTTGAATAACTTCCAAATCTGAGATTGCAGTTTGAAGTTGGGTGTCCCAATTAACTAATTTTTTATCTTTATAGATTAATCTATTATTATAAAGATCTACAAATACTTTGAAAACGGCTTTTGAAAGGTCTTTATCCATAGTAAATCTAGTTCTGGACCAATCACAAGAACATCCTAATTTTTTAAGTTGATCTAATATAATTCCACCTGACTCCTCTTTCCATAACCAAACTTTTTCGATAAATTTTTGTCTTCCTAAATCATTTTTTTTTAATCCATCTTTTTCAAGATTTTTTTCAACGATTGCTTGAGTAGCAATTCCTGCATGATCTGTTCCTGGCTGCCATAAGGTTTCGAGGCCTTTCATTCGATTAAATCTGACCAATACATCTTGTAAACTATTATTTAATGCATGGCCCATGTGTAATCGACCAGTTATGTTCGGAGGAGGTATAACTATAGAAAATTTTTTATTTGATTTGCTTTTCTTGGGTTTAAATAAACCTTTCTTAATCCAAAAATCTGAGATTTTTTTTTCTTCTTCTATATGGTTGTACTTCTTAAATTCCATTTTATTTGAATAATTTGTATTTACTTTATATCAAATGACATAAAACCATAAAGGTATAGATTTCGCTTTATTGAAGGGTATAAATGATTTAAATAGTTTTAAGAATGTTTAGGCCACGTGGCGGAATGGTTACGCAGAGGATTGCAAATCCTTTTATTCCAGTTCGATTCTGGACGTGGCCTCCAAAAAATTGGTTGTGTTATTATTTTAAAAAAAGTATGTTCGTTTTCATTCCTCGGTAGCTCAGTTGGTAGAGCAGTTGACTGTTAATCAATTGGTCGCAGGTT
>MDTB01135964.1_pt1 | contig 12556 bp, 9 predicted proteins | sample 811161 | NCBI WGS metagenome assembly MDTB01 (sample SAMN05326650, study PRJNA326480) | marine metagenome | isolation source: seawater | place: Mediterranean Sea | collected 2009 | reverse complement strand
TCACCATTAAAAAATTCAAATTCTGATAGTTCATTTTCAACAAAGAGAAGTCCTTATCGTCCAGATTCTGTAAGTACTGATAGATCAGAATTATCCAAATGTATCGATGAAGAACGCAAAAAATATGGGACTGAATTTTTAAAATACATTTTTAAAGTAGTTAGTCCTGAAGATTTTGAAAAACTAAAAAGAGAATCGCCAAAAGATACTGGACATGAAATATTAGTAAATAAATCAAATGAAATAAATGAAGAAAATTTTGAAACTCTAAAAAGTGAATTGCCTAAAAATAAGTCTTTTAATGAATTAGCAATAAAAATAGATGAAATTACTAATTTTGATGAGTTAATAAGTCTGATTGGACATAAAATATTAGTAAATAGATCAAATGAAATAAATGAAGAAAATAATCGTATGTTAGAAGATAGAACACAAAAAGTAATTAATGGGAACATAGATAGTGATAGTAATCAAATGATTAATCGTAGGTTAGAAAAAAATACACCAAAAATAATCGATGAGAATGGATATTTAAATAGTGATGTTGATACTGATACTAGTAGTGATACTTATGATAAGATATTAACCAATTTTCCTAATACCATATGAATTTAAATGGTCTAGTCAAATAGTTATCTCTAAACCAACACATAAAATTCTTTCTGTGTTGTTACCCAGTTAGATAATATCTGCTTTGAGCGCTGACTTTTTGTAAATCGATAATGATTCTTAAGTAAGTTTTTGATTAATTTTAAATCACTTAAATTACATTTTGAGATGGTAAGTGTAGAACGAAAAAGTTTTGATTCAATATGCGCTAACTTATCCAAAATAAAAACTTTTCCTCCACTCATCCCAGCAGCAAAATTTAAACCCACAGGCCCCAAACATACAACAGTCCCACCCGTCATATATTCACAGCCATGATCTCCCATCCCTTCAACAACTAATGTAGCTCCACTATTTCTTACTGCAAAACGTTCACCTGCTGCACCTGCAATGAAAACGTTACCTTTAATTGCCCCATAAAAACATGCATTGCCAATAAGTAATAAATTGTTTTGAGTTGATTTGTAAGGTCTGATACTGATGGTTCCGCCAGACAGAGATTTGCCAACATAATCGTTAGCACCACCTTCGCAATGTAAATGAAAATTCGGGCTTAAAAAAGCACCAAAGCTTTGGCCTGCGTAACCTTTAAAATGTAAATTAAAAGGTTTAAATTTTTTCAGACCGTTTATTGATTCTTTATAAACAAGGTTTGCGGCAACAGTCCGGTCAGAATTTGTAACTTCGTAAACTTTTTCTAATTGATTAGCGGTCACATCATGATAAATTTTATGATCCAATGGCATTGGATGAGATGTATTGGATCTTTTAGTGTAAGTAGAATTTAATTTGAAAAAAAATCGATGAAAATTAAGACCTTTTGTTTTCCAGCGTTTTTTATCAGGAACAAATTCAAGTAAATCAACCCGATTAATAAGTTCTTTTAAAGAATTAACTTTTAATTGTCTTAATAATAAAGCAACATCTTGTGCTAAAAAGGCTGTCCATTGTTCAATATGATCAGCATTACCTTTAAAAAGTTTTCTTAAATCGGGATCTTGTGTTGCAATTCCTGTAGGGCATGTGTTTTTGTGACATTGTCGAACCATGACACAACCTAAAGTCACTAATGCAGTAGTAGAAAAGCCGAACCCTTGTGCACCAAAAATAGCAGCAATAATAATATCTCGAGCTGTTTTAAAGCCACCATCTACATGTAGTTGAACCTGATCTCTTAATCCATTCACACTTAGTGCTTGATGTGTTTCAATTAAGCCAATTTCCCAAGGTAAACCAGCTTGATGAATAGATCCAATTAAACTTGCTCCGGTTCCACCATCATAGCCAGAAATTAAAATAATATCGGCTTTTGCTTTTGCAACACCGACAGCTATAGTGCCAACTCCTGTTTCTGCAACTAATTTGACACTAATTAGTGCTTTTGGATTGATACATTTTAAATCATGAATTAGTTGCTTTAAATCTTCTATAGAATAAATATCATGATGTGGAGGGGGTGAGATAAGTTCTGTACCTGGTTTAGTAAATCGAACAGCTGCAATATCTCCAATAACTTTATGGCCAGGAATTTGTCCACCTTCACCAGGTTTTGCCCCCTGTGCAATTTTGATTTGGATAATATCAGCTGAAATTAAATAATTACTATAAACACCAAATCGTCCGGAAGCAACTTGCTTGATTTTACTATTCATATCTATTTTTTGACCTCTTGAAGTCAATCGTTTGGCAAGTTCGCCACCTTCACCTGAATTACTGTAAGCACCAACTCGATTCATACCTTCAGCTAAGGTTTTATGTGCTTCTGGTGAAAGAGCCCCAAAAGACATTGCTCCAGTAGATAACGTTTTGACAATAGCTCTTATGTCTTTTCGGTTAATCGGACTTTCTTTAACTTTTTTAAGTTTTAGTCTAAAAAAACCACGAATATTTCCTAAAGACTTTGTTTGTTCATCACATAAATCACTAAATGATTTATAATAGTCATAAGATTTAGTTCGAACAGCTTTTTGAAGCTTCACAATTAATTGTGGGTTCCATGCATGAAATTCTCCTCCTTTTCTAAATTTGTAAAGACCTCCCAATGATCGTTCAAAAATAGAATCAGGTTTTTCTTCTCCAAAAGCATTCTGATGAAAGGTTAAAACTTCTCGCTCAATTCCTTTTAAACTTAATCCTCCTATTAAAGAGCGATTAGATTTAAAATAATGTGATACAACCTGTTGATTAAGTCCTAAAATATCAAATTGTTCTGATCCAATATAGCCACGAAGCGTAGGAATACCTAATTTAGACATTATTTTTAGTAAACCGTTATCCATGGCTTTAATAAAATTAAATGTGGCTTGTTGATAAGTAAGATTTGGAAAATACCCATTTTTTATACCTTCATTTAATGTTATGAATGCAAGATAAGGATAAATTGCGTTAGCTCCATATCCAAATAAAGTTGCAACTTGATGACTTTCAAAAACTTCCCCAGATTCAATCACTAGAGATACTTTATGGCGTTGTTGAGTTTTAAGTAGATGATTATGAACAGTTGAACAAACGAGTAAACTTGGTAATGCAACTTGATTTTTAGAGATATTTCGATCGGACAAAATAATAATACCATTTCCTTTATGAATAGCGTTATCAACATCATTACAAATATGCTTAAGTGCATGCTTAAAGCTAACGGCTTTTTCAACAAGTTTTTCAGTACAATCAATTCTTTTTGCAGATAAATGCTGTAGTTTTCCTTTAAAAATTAGATCAAAACTTTTTGGGGATAAAATACTATGATTGTAAAAATAGAGTTTCTTTTGATGAATAGGGTCATCAAAAATAGAGTGTTTAGGACCAAGAAAAGATTTGATACTTAAATGAATAGATTCTCTTACAGAGTCCAGCGCAGGATTAGATACCTGAGCAAAACGTTGCTTAAAATAATCAAATAAACGTTTAGGAAAGTATGAGAAAATGGCAATAGGAACATCAGAGCCCATAGAATAAACCAGTTCTTTACCGGTTACTGCTTTATTTAAAAAAATCATTTTTAAACAATCTTTTGAGTAACCAAAAACAGCATGAAGTTGGTTTAATGAAGGCTTTTTTATATGAAATAATGTTGAATCTGCTGGTTCAATTCCATTATATGTTTTATATGTGGGTAATGAAATATGCCTTCCTTTTACAGCATTAACATATCGATGTTGTTCAGCTATTTGTTGTTTAATAGTATCATCATATGAAAGTTCGCCCGTATCCAAATTAATTTGGATAAATTGAGATGGGCCAAGTCGACCCTCTTCTTTTATATCGGCTTTTCTATTTCGTAAAACACCAACTTCAGACGCAATCACAATATAATCATCTTTAAAAAGTTGGTAGCGTAACGGGCGTAATCCAAATCGATCCAAACACGCACCTGCAACAACTCCATCTGTATAAACAATTCCAGCAGGACCTGACCAAGGAACAACTTGAGCCGCATGATAACGAAAAAACGCTCGTACTTTGTCGCTCATTAATTTTGATTGAACATTACTTTGAGGTAGGCAAAAAGAAAAAATTTCTGCTAAAGATTTTCCGGAATAATATAAAAATTCTACCCATTTATTTAGCCACATAGAGTCGCTTAAAAGTTGATTTTGATCAAATATAATAGGTGTTTTACCAAATTCGTTAGAGTTATATTTAGGAATAATAGATTTCATACCATTAATAGCTCCCTTTAAAGTATTAATTTCACCATTATGGGCTAGAAATTGGCAGGGTTGAACCAAAGACCAGGTTGGTAACGTATTGGTAGAATATCTTGAATGAATAAGCGCAAAATGACTTTTAAACGTTGGATTTTTTAAATTAAGATAAAAATTACTAAGATGTTCTGGTATAACAAGTGCTTTATAAATAATTATTCGAGAAGACAAACTTACAATATGGCTTTGAGCTATTTTTTCTGATTGATTACTTAGCCACTTTTCATATCCAATACGAATTTTATAAAAACGTTTATTTAACTCGAATTCACTAATATTATTATCCGGAATAAAGATAATTTTAATAATGTTTGGGCAATCATCTCTTATCCGTGAACTTAAAAAGCGAATATCTATAGGTTCTTCTATATCATCTAATAAATCACAATCGACTTCTTGGGCGAGTTTTCTCAAACAATCAAGGTGTTTCCTTTTTGAACCATAGAAAAAAAACATGCCTACACCATAGTCTCCTATGGAGGGAAGAATAGGGTAGCTTTGCCGCAACATCTCATCTGGAATAGCAAAGGTAATACCAGCCCCATCACCTAGTAAAGGGTCTGCACCAATAGCACCTCTATGGCTTAAATTTGTTAACAATTCAGCTGCGTCTGTAATCACTCGATGAGATGGTTTAATACTTAAGTCTGCAATTAATCCGATACCACAACTACTTTTATCTTCAACAGTATAGAATGAATGATCACGACACTGTTTGATATCCATACTAAGTTATACCTTAAAAAAAACACTTTTAAACAATTTTTAAGTTAAAAAAATGCAAATAATTAGTAAAGTTACATAAAAAAAAGTATAGTATGTTGATATTTTAAAAAAAAAAGGGTCGCGGATGAAAAAAATAATCTCTTTAGCATCTATAAAAATAAATCAATTAATAGATTTTTATAATGATGTTCAAAGATTAAATAATTCTTTAACAATGGTCGACGTTATTAAATATAACAATAGTATGAGAAAGGTATTTCAAATACTAATTAAAAACAAAAATCTTACAGAAAAATACTTCAGAAGAACACATCTTTTAATTAGTTTTATGAATCAAATTATTTATAACAACATAAATAAATATATTACAACAGAGAATACACATAAACTCATTTCCATAGAAACAAAAGATGTGTTAAAAACGGTTGAGAAAGATATAACCCAATTACTTAAGCCAATAAGCTTCCAAAAAAACTGCCCACAGTTAATTAAAAAAAATGTTATTCGAATAACAAAAAGCAATACAACTGATGAGTACTTAATAACATTATGTTTAGATGAAATCTCACCTTGTTTAAAAAAATTTTATGAGGAAAAGTTTTCACTAATTGAGAGACTTTCAGATAATATCGATTATTTCTCAAGAGTTGAAGAAATGCAACAAGAATTAGAAAAAAAATACTTAGAACGATATATACAAAAGTCAGAAAACTGTTTTAAACCATGTTTAATTATGTAACGTTAATATAAATCCCATTGTTGTTTAAAAGTTGATATAAAAGTATCAGCATTAATACGCGCAAGTATAGTCTCTGTTTCTGCTAAATGAAGTAAACTACAAATAGCTGTTGCTTGAAAAGCTAAGTGCTGAAACGTTTCACTATTTTTATCAAATGCAGAATATAAATAATCAAGCGTATCTTGAACTTCTATTGATTTATCCGGTTGGACTCGGTCGATTTCAGAAAAACCAAAATCATTTGGCCGTAAAAACGTTTCAGATTCGTTCCCATTTTGGCAAATTACTGCAGGACAACGTTTATCAAGAGGCGGTTGTGCAGAACCTTCCATGCCCCTCACTAAAACAAATCCATCTAATCGTTGCAGATGATTAAGTAAATCAATAGACTTTTTTCGATATGGAGGATGTGTATAACCGGTAACCATATATGTTTTTTCAGCTTGAATTGGAAGCATAAATTTTTCGATAGTGGTTAATACAGGTCGTTTAACTAATGCTGCTCGCAATGAATTCAACGAATGAAGTTCTTGAAAAAAAGTAGTTTGGTCTAAATAAGCCCAGCCTATATTTTTGTTAAGTAAAGAAGTTTTAATATCTTCTATTGGTTTAAGCGGGTTTTTCCCAGCTTGTTTTAAAAGTTTAAATGGATTTATACCTCTTTTCGGTGCAACTTCTTCAGTCCCATGTAGTAAAACGGGGTAGCCTAATGCAGCTAAAAAAGGTGCTAAAAGTAAAGTAGTATTATGAAAACGATTAAATCCGTCATATGGGTTTGCAATATCAATAAGTATTGGTAAATCTATCGTTTCATGTAAACATTTAGTATAACAGTAATCCAGTGAAGCTAAATTTTCTTCTGTAGTTTCTTCTTTTAAGCGCTCAGCTTCTAAAAAAGAAGATTTATACTGCATTGGAACGTCGGTCGAGAAAACCTGTTCTAAACAAAAAGTCATTTCATCACGATTTAAATCTTTTTCAGCGATAACTTTTTTTATCAAGGTCAGAAAATCGTAATGTTTTATATTCGAGCTAACATTAGTAAATAAAAAATGACAATCTGGGTGCACAACCGTTTCAAAGTTCTTTTTAACAGTATTAAACCAGTAATCTTCTTGAGTCGTATTAGGTAACATTAAAAATGCAGTTAAGATTGTCGCAATAGTTGCAGTCTCAACCTCATTTGAATGGATTAAGTCTGATAGGCTATCAAGCTGATTAACATCCAATGACTTGCTCATTGTTTTACCTGTCCCTTTTTGCTTTAAAAGAGTAACTAATTTATCTTGTTTTGACATTGTTATATTTTTTAATATAAAAAGATATCGTTTCTTCTAAATAAGTATCAAAGTCGGCTAACGCAGACCATCCTAATTCAGATTCAATTTTTGTAGAATCAATAGCATAGCGTTTATCGTGTCCGGGTCGATCTTTTACATACGTGATTAAGTCTTTATAACTTGTTAATTGTGTTGAAGGGTGTAGTTGATCAAGTTTTGCACAAATATGCTGACACAAATCGATGTTTTTTTGTTCATTACGTGTACCAATATTATAGGTTTCGCCAGAGTTTCCTTTGAAAAATATATCACAAATTGCAGTCGCATGATCTTTTACATAGAGCCAATCACGAATATTTTTACCATCACCATAGATCGGTATCGGGTTATGATTAAGTGCATTACGGATAATAGTAGGAATAAGTTTTTCATCATGCTGAAAGGGTCCATAGTTATTAGAACAGTTACTTATAGTGATGTTTAAACCAAACGTGTGATGATAAGAACGAACAATAAAGTCACTACTTGCTTTTGACGCTGAATAAGGTGAATTAGGTGCATATGCCGTGGATTCACTAAAAGTACCTGTTGACCCCAGTGATCCAAAAACTTCATCTGTGGAAATATGATGAAAACGGGCTGTTTTAAAGCTCTCTTTCTGCTCAAAAGGGGCATTCATCCAAAGTGTTTTCGCAGCATGAATAAGGTTGTAGGTACCTTTTATATTAGTATCAATAAAAACTTCAGGACCACTTATAGAATTATCAACATGTGATTCAGCAGCAAAATGAATAACACCTTGAAATTGGAATGTTTTAAATAAATCATTTACATGATCTTGATTACAAATATCACCTTGAATAAAGGTATACTTAGGGTGGCCCTTTAGCGAGTCTAAATGTGAATCACAATGAGCATAAGTAAGTTTATCAAGATTAAAAATTGAATAACCCTTGTCTAGTGTTAAAAGATGATGAATAAAATGTGATCCTATAAATCCTGAACCACCAGTAATTAGTAAATTCATTATACGATTTCCTCAGCAACCTTTTTTAAATAATAACCATAGTCATTATTATATTTATTGGCTTCATCAAGTAAGTTAGCTTTTGAAATAAATTTCATACGATAAGCAATTTCTTCTAAACAAGCAATTTTTAAACTTTGTCGTTTTTCAATAACTTCAATAAAAACACTCGCACTATGTAAGCTTTCATGTGTCCCAGTATCCAACCATGCTGTTCCACGCCCCAAGACTTTTAAAGAAAGTTTCTTATCTTTTAAATATTTTTTATTTACATCGGTTATCTCTAATTCACCACGATCGGATGGAGTAATTGATTTTGCAACGTTTGAGACATTGTTATCGTAAATGTATAAACCTGTAACAGCCATATTACTTTTAGGATTTTTTGGCTTTTCTTCAATACTTAAAACATCACCATTACTATTGTAAGTTGCCACTCCATAACGTTCAGGATCGTTTACATATTGGCCAAAAATTGTAGCGCCAACATTTTCATGAATAGCTTTTTTTAAAAGATTTGGAAGTCCATGCCCATAAAATATATTATCTCCAAGTATAAAACAAACTGAATCCTCTCCGATAAAGTCTTCACCAATGATAAATGCTTCAGCGATACCAGTAGGTTTTTCTTGAGTTTTATAACTTATATTTAGCCCTAAATGTGAGCCATCATTTAATAAATTTTCGAATCCAGCCAAATCATGAGGCGTTGTTATAATAAGAAAATCTTTTATCCCCGCAAGCATTAATAATGATAATGGGTAATAAATCATAGGCTTATCATAAACGGGTAAAAGTTGTTTTGAAGACGCTTTTGTGAGTGGGAAAAGTCGTGTGCCTGACCCTCCTGCTAAAATAATACCTTTCATGAATAATCCTTTAACTATTTATGGTTAAATTATAGCAAAATGTTTTATGCTTAAAAAGCAATATAACGTAAAGTTTTTTTTATTTTTTATCTTAAAAATAAAAATCCAATATAAATTATATAAGATACAAATAAAATATAATAAATAAGTGAGTTAAAGTATTTTGTTTTAAGTATAATTGGGAATAAAAAAAGTAAGATACTGGAATAAACTAAAACTAAAAAGTCAATTTGATTTGCTAAAGGAACATAAATCGGTGAAATTAATACACTTATGCCCAAAATTAAGCTTAAATTGAAAATGTTTGATCCTAAAATATTTCCTAGTGCAATTGATGAGTTTTGTTTTTTAGCAGCGATCACACTTGTTACAAGTTCTGGTAAAGAGGTCCCAATAGCTATCGCAAATAAAGAAATGACACTTTTAGAAATTCCAATGAGTTCGGCTAGTGATATTGCAGATCCAACAACCCAATGTCCTCCCAGTGGAAGAAGAAGGCATCCAGCTAAAAAATATATAAAAGATGTTGAAAGTGGTGTTGATTTTCCAGTGTCTTCAGCCTCAATTCCTTCTTTTTGCTGATAAAACAACCATATTGCGAACAAACAAAATGCTATCAAAATTAAGCCTGTATAAAAATGTAAAATAAAATGAGATTGATTTTGGTTAAGAAAAAGCAACAAGCCCAGCGTTAAGACTATAAAGCAATATAAATAAATTTCTTTTTTAATATTTAATTTTACGAGCTTAAAAGGAAAAATTATGCCAGTTAAACCTAAAATTAATAAAGTATTAGAAATATTACTACCAACTATGTTCCCAAATACGATAGTAGATTCCTGTTTTAAACTTGCAATAACGTTTACTACAAGCTCCGGTAAAGAGGTACCAAGTGAAACCAAAGTTAAACCAATAATGATTTCAGGTATAGAAAACCGTCGTGCGATAGCGCTTGCACCTTCAACAATATATTCGCCACCTTTCCAAAGAGCAACAAAACCGAGAATAAAAAATAATACCGAAAGCATGTGTTGATTATACCGATATTGGATTTGTTTGAAAATAAAAAAGTGGGCACCAAGCCCACTTAATGTATTGATTTTAAATGAATAGTGTTATTTTTTCTTTAAAGCTCTATCAATAGTTTTATTGATCTCTTCAAAAAAAATGCCTTCTAAATTTTCAAATTGAGCTTTAGTTTTTTCATTAAATAACACAACGCCTGTGTCAAAATTTAACCCATAGTTTTTCTTTGATTTCACTTTGATTGTTTTGTTGATAATAGTTTTTCCCTTATTATTTCGAATAATAAAGTTTCCAATAGCAGCCATTTGCTTGGTTCCAATTAAGGCATTATTGGGTTTTATTTGTACAAATTTAAGCTTAAACGCAGCTACAGCATCGACATCTAATGAATCTGTCAATCGGATAGCAATGCTTGAGCCATCCTTATGCTTATTTTTTTTGCTTAATGCCATGGCCCAAAGGTTGGGATTAGAATAAGGTTCTGGAACATAAAAAGTTAAATCAGAATATTTTCCAGCTTTATGTTCAGCAGTGTAATTAGGATCTGTAGAAAAAGAAGATACAGGAACTAAATTTAGAGGACTACTTAAAAGTTTATTTTCAATTTTAACTGCAAAATTATTAAAATATTCTTTTTCTTTATCGCTTTTATAACTTAGTTTTTCTAAAAATTTTGTTTTACCTCTAAAAAAGTCAGGCGTTGTAGAGTGCTGAATGTCTCCGTTTTCAAACTCTTCTTTTGTGACAACAGAAATAGTCCGATCAAATTGAACACTAACTATAGCAATATCATCAACTTGTTGTAAAAGCTTTGACTGGCCACAACTACTTAACAAACTTACAAGAAAAATAAAAATAATTATCTTAAAGCTATGAATCATTAAACACTCCTTAAAAAAATATGTAAAATATTAAACCTAAATTTGGCAATTTACAACAAAAACAAAAAAGATATTTTAATTTAAAATATAAGGTTTTATTGAAGAGATAATCTTTTCAGACATAGGACGCGTATTAGACCCAAAACGATTGATTAATTTTCCGTCTGGAGAAACAAGAAATTTATTAAAATTCCATGTCACTGGTCCTGTAAGTTTTGGATTAGATTGGGTGAGAAAGGCAAATAAATCAGATTGATTTTTACCTCTTGTGGACATCTTTTCTGTCATCAAAAATGAAACGTCATATTTTGTCCGACAAAACGTTTTGATGGTTTCCTCTGTCCCAGGTTCCTGACCTCCAAAATCATTACTTGGTACACCAATAATAATAAGGCCTTTATCTTTAAATGTATCATGTAATTCCTCAAGCCCCTTATACTGAGGAGTGAAACCGCATCTACTAGCAACATTTACGAATAAAATTGGTTTACCTTTAAAGTCTTTTAAATGTATAGGTTTCTTATCAATATTATCCATTTTTATAGCATAAAAATCGTTTGGAATAGAATTAGGAAAGGCATAAACAGATTGTTTTTTAAAAAATAAAACAAGTATACTAAGCAGTGTTAAAAAACAAAAAAATAATAATAGCTTATTTAACATAAACAAATTTTAGCACATTGTGCTCAATTCATAAATTGTATGATATTTAGCTAATTTCAATATTTCCTCATAAATGCCTTATGTTTTAAAATCTTGAGAATATTTAAATATGAAATTTTCCAAGAAGAGTTATTAAACGTAAATGAATTTCAAAATGAAAAACAGATTCGTTTTAGGTTAAAGAATTCAAAAAAGATATAAAAGTTTTTTAAAAAATTAATCTATAATCCACAATTATCAAACAAAATATCAGTTATTTTTTCATGTGTGCCAAAGTGCGGCTTTACCTCGTAGCTAACATCTGGAAATTTACGAGCAATATCATCTACCAATTGAGGAATGTCTGATGTAGAGTGCCTCCCTGGAGATAGCATAAAAGGTTGAGCTATTATATGAGTAGCCCCTTGATCAATACATTTAACAAATGTGGTGGCAATATCTGGTGGAGCCAATTCCATATGACATCCTTCGATAATGATATCTTTATTTTTATCGCGTAACATCTTAACAACATCAAAAATCATATCGTTAGCAGCTTTAAATCGGGAACCATGATCAATAATTATAAGTGCTTTCTTCATGCTCTCAAATTAAACAATCTGAGTATCTTTGTCAATTAGGAAAGATATTATCTCCTTCATCTACAAAGAAATCTAATTGTAATTTCTTTTTTGGGTTAACAGCATAATTAGTAAAATCGGTTACGCCAGCTTGTCTTAAAACATCTTCATCTAATAAAAAATGACCAGTGTAATCTTTAGATTTTTTAGTTAAAACTTCATATGCTGCATCGCCCATAATATCTGGATGACGCGATGCTTGAATCATTAAAGATCCACCAACAACATTTTTAACAGCTGCAGTTGCAATAGCTGAACGAGGCCATAATGCATTGACAGCTATTTTATTTTTTTTAAATTCTTCAGCTAGACCCAAAACACACATACTCATGCCGATCTTAGCCATGGCCCAACCTAAACAAGGTTTAAACCATTTTGGATCCATACTCAATGGAGGAGATATCATTAATAG
>MDTB01225397.1_pt1 | contig 12557 bp, 15 predicted proteins | sample 811161 | NCBI WGS metagenome assembly MDTB01 (sample SAMN05326650, study PRJNA326480) | marine metagenome | isolation source: seawater | place: Mediterranean Sea | collected 2009 | reverse complement strand
TAAATACTTCATTGGAAAGGAAACCACTTGAAACTTTAGCCGCTAAGAAAAAATTATTTGCTTTCAGGCATAATGGATTTTGGCAGTGTATGGACACTATTAGAGACAAAACCCATATTGAAGAGGAAATAAAATTAAATAATGGAGTTTATCCATGGAAAAAATAATAAAATTATCAAAGTCTTCAATATCAAATGATGAAATTGCTGCTGTAACCAAAGTTCTAAAAAAAGGTTTTTTTGGAATGGGAAATGAAGTTATCAAATTTGAAAAAGAATTAAGTAAATATTTTTCTAGAGAAGTAGCCTGTGTAACAAATGGATTTTCAGCATTGCAACTGGCTTTACAAGCAGTAGGAATAAAAACTGGTGATGAGGTATTAGTTCCATCATTAACTTATATTGCATCTTACCAGGCAATATCTGCAGTTGGTGCCAAGCCTATTTCTTGTGACGTTGATACTGATGATTTGTTTATTGATATTGAATTTGCAAAAAAAAAAATTACAAAAAAAACAAAAGTTATAATGCCTGTTTTCTTTAGTGGTCATGCTAATAAAATAGATGAAATGTATAAATTTGCTAAAGAAAATAAATTAAGAGTTATTGAAGACGCCGCCCATGCATTTGGTACTTATTATAGGAAAAAAAAAATAGGTTCTTTTGGAGATATAACATGTTTTAGTTTTGATGGTATAAAGAACATAACAAGTGGCGAAGGAGGATGTGTTGTTACACACGACTTAAATATAATTAAGAAAATTAAAACTTACAGAGTTTTAGGAATTGAAAAACCTATTAAAAACAAGATAAGAAATTGGAGATATAATATTAAAGTTCAAGGCTGGAGATATCATATGAGTGATATTATGGCTGCAATAGGTATTGTGCAGTTAAAAAGGTTAAAAATATTAAGAAAAATAAGACAAAATTTAGCTAAAAATTATGATAAGATTATTTTAAATAATATCAATATATCATCGTTTGTGAGGGATTATTCTAAAACTAACCCTCATATTTATTTAATAAAAATAAAAAAAAAAACCAATATAACTAACTTTAGGAAGTTTTTATTAAAAAATAATATTGAAACTGGATTACATTATCAACCTAATCATTTATTAAAAAAATACAAAGTAAATTATCGTTTACCAAAAACCGAGTCTATCACAAAGAAAATTTTAAGTATCCCGTTGCATCCAGAGTTATCTTTTAAAAATCAGTTATATATTATTAGGAAAATTAATGAATATTTTGACAATAAATAATGAAGGTTACTGTAATAATAAATATTTATAATTCTGAAAAATACTTAGAAAAATCTATAAAATCTGTTTTAAATCAATCTTATTCAAACATTGAATTAATACTATACGATAATTGTTCAACAGATAAATCCTCAAGTATTATTGAAAATATTCATGATAGAAGAATTAAATATTTTAAATCGCAAATGCATACAAATCTTTCCAAAGCAAGAGAAAATGCATTAAAAAAAAGTTCCACAGAGTGGATTGCGTTTTTAGACTCAGACGATTATTGGCATCCAAAAAAATTAGAAAAGCAAGTAGAAGTTATTAAGTCAAGATCTAATGATATAGGATTGGTTTATACTGATTATCTAATTGACAATAATACAAAAATTACAAACTCAAATTTTCAATGTGATGACCTTGATTTTTCTAAATTATTACTAAGTAATCCAATTGTATTTTCATCTATTATCTTTTCAAAGTTAGCAATAAAAAGTGAAGTTAAATTTGATCCAATTTTAAAATATGCGGAGGATTATGATTTACTTCTTAAAATTTCAAAAAATAAAAAAATAATTTTTGTAAATGAGAAACTAACTTATTATAGGGTTCATAAAGAAAATCTTTCTATTAAATACGAGCTTAGAGCCTTATCTGAGATCCGATATATTTTGAGAAAATACGCAGATCATGAATTATCATTTCTTTCTCAAAAAAAATTAAATAATAATATAAAAAAAATATACTTAAAAAAATTTATTAAATTTTTTTTTCAATTAAAATTTTGTAAGATGATTGTAATTTTGCAAAAAAGATTAATAAAATTTTGATATTAAATTCTGTATATATTTTTAGGTAATTTGATTTCTTTAAACAAATCCCATTTTTTTGGAATAAGAATGCATTTATATTTATTATAATTTATTAGTGCAGCAGAGTAACTAAAGGTGCTATTAGGAATAATGTAATTATAATACTTTCTAAGTTTCTCAAAATCATAGATTTCATTATTTTTTTTTTTAAAAAAAATTTTTTCTTTATACTTGTGGTGTTTTAGTATTTTTTTTGCATAGCATATATCATCTGAATAAACATGAAATTGAGGGTTTGAAATTTTTTTTAAAAAAAATTGAATACACTTATTATAGTAAGATTCATCCGCGATATTAATTTTATGATTTTTTTTAAATAAATAATCATTACCTCTTATATGAATTGCAATGTTTTTTTTTGAAAAACATTTTTTATTGAAAATAATTTTTTTTTTTAAAAATATCTCTTTTATAACTTCTTTATCTAATAGCTTTGAATTAAAAATATTTTGCCAATATCCATAAAAATATGATGTTTTTTTATATTTACAATCACAAATATTTTTAAAAATTTCTTTTTTTTTAAAACTATTGTCATAATAAAAGTTATTAATTTTTATATTAAAAAAAAAATTAATTAAATTTTTTATTAAAAAAAAATTTAAATGCTTAAGATAATGTAGATATAAAAAATTAAATTTAAAAATATTAAAATTATAAATTACATCCTTTATTTTAAATTGATCTAATAAGAATTTGTTTGGATTTTTTTTTTTATATTTTTTATACGGGATTTTTAATTTTGAAAAAGAAATATCAAGTATTAATTTACAATTAAGTTTTTTTGCTAATGATTTTGCAAAAATATATTGTAAAATTTGATTACCCAGCCCCCCAACAATTGCACAGATAATGTAGTTATTTTTATTGTCTAATATTTTTCTCATGATATTAATTTTTATGATTAAAATTTATTCTAATATAAAAAAACAAAAAATATTACATATTGTTTATAAAAAAAATAAAAAAAACCTTTTCTAGAGTTGATATTGCGCCTGATGATCAATTTCTACAAGCTGCAGATTTAAAATTAGGTAAAAATAAAACATTCAAAGCCCATAGGCATATATGGAAAAAAACTCCTAAAAAAAAAATTATAGCTCAAGAAAGTTGGATAGTTATTTCTGGAAAAGTTAGATTTTTTGCATATGATATTAATGGTAAATTTATAAAGTCTTTCATTTTGAATCCAGGAGATTTGTCCATGACTTTTGAAGGGGGGCATACATATAAATCACTATCAACCAAGACAAGAGTAATTGAGTATAAAACTGGTCCTTACATGGGAGTACAAAAAGATAAAGTTTTTATATGAGTAAAAAAATAAATTATAGAGTTTGGCCATTAGGTAAACTACAGGAAAAATTTCGTAGGCCAGAATTAAAAATTATAAAAAAAATGGGTTATAAGTTTGATGATGCTTGGGATGTTGTAGAAATTTTTGAAAAAAAAGTTGCTAAATTTGCAGGTTCAAAATATGCAGTAGCCGTAGATTGTTGCTCTCATGGTATTTTTTTATTATTAAAATTTCTAATGGCAAAAAAAACTGTTATTGTACCAAGTAACACATACATTTCAGTCCCAATGCAAATACTGCATGCAGGCTGTAAAATAAAATTTAAAAAAATTAAATGGAGCGGTATTTATAAATTAGACCCTTATCCAATTTGGGATTTTGCTGTTAGATGGACAAAAAATATGTTTAATGGAGAGTTTAATGTTTGTTCTTTTCAAATAAAAAAACATATCCCAATTGGTAAAGGAGGTATGATATTAACTGATAGTTATAAAGCGTATAAGTGGCTACAATTTGCAAGGTATGATGGAAGAAATATAAGAGTTAGTTATACAAATAATAAATTTAAAAATATTGGCTGGCACTATTATATGACCCCTGAAGATGCTGCTCGAGGCATAATACTAATGGAAAGAAAACCAGAAATTAATGAAGACATGAGTGATTATACAAACTACTCAGATTTAAGTAATTTGAAAGTATTTAAATAATGAAAAAAAAAGCTTTAATTTTTGGTATTTCAGGTCAGGATGGTAGTTATCTTTCAGAGCTTTTAAACAAAAAAGATTACGAAGTTCATGGAGTAGTTAGAAGACATTCAGTTGCTGAAAATCAATCATCAAGATTAATTAATCTTAAAAATATCAAATTACATTATGGAGATATTCAAGATTCATTGTCAGTTTTAAATATTATTAAAAAGATAAATCCTGGTACAATTTTTAATTTAGCGGCAATGAGTCATGTAAGAGTAAGTTTTGATAAGCCAGCCTTTACTCTTCAAACAAATGGAATTGGAGTTTTAAATATTTTAGAAATTTTAAGATATGAATTTCCCAAAATAAAATATTATCAGGCAAGTTCGTCGGAGATGTTTGGAAATTCAGTTGATAAAGACGGCTATCAAAGATTATCAACACCAATGATCCCCACAAGTCCATATGGATGTGCAAAATTATTAGCTTACAATTTAGTAAGACACTATAGAGTTGCGTATAATTTGCATTTATGTAACGGTATTTTATTTAATCATGAATCACCAAGAAGAGGATCAAATTTTGTAACTAGTAAAATAATTAAAACTGCAGTGGAAATAAAAAAAGGTAAAAAAAAAAAATTAGTTTTGGGAAATTTAGACTCTTTTAGGGACTGGGGACATTCAAAAGATTATGTAAGAGCAATTTATGAAATAGTAAATTACAAAAAACCTTTAGATTGGATAGTGGCAACAGGAGAAGCTAGATCAATTAGAGATTTATGTAAATTGGTATTTAAAAAACTTGGAATGAATTATCTTGATTATGTAAAACAAGATAAAAAATATATGAGACCTGAGGAATTAAAATATTTAAGAGGGGATTCTTCTCAAATAAGAAAAGCTTTAAAGTGGAAACCAAACATTTCCTTTGAAGATATGGTAGAAGAGATCATTAATTATTGGAAAAAAAACATTCAATAAATATACAAAATATAATGTTTTGTGATTAAATGTTAATACTTAATTATTTTATAGATTTTATTATTAAATTTAGATAATTTTTAATTATTAAGCGTAAAGTTTTAGGCTAAAAAATCCTGCTCCTGAATTCTTTATCATTCAATTTTAAGCTATCATTGTGTTCAGAACCAATATATTTTGTGTAATCTTTATGATCAAACTTGTGCATTAAAAAAAGCATATTCTTTGCTAAAGGAAACTTAAAATCGTTAATATTATCTAAAGAAAATCCAATTTTAATATTACTATTGGCTTCATTAAATTTATTTATTGCTAAATTTTCTCCATTAAATTGATTTAAATAGTAATTTGGATTAAAAACATCATCGAAATAGCAGTAAACTCTAGGACACAAAAATTTTTCTAAATATCTTACTTGGTTTAAAAAACTTTCTGTTGAAGTGTAAAGATCTAAATCAAAAAAAATCGAAACAATGTTTTTAGGTTTGGCATCTATTAAATCTTTAACAGTATCTTTAATATCTCCGTAAAATATTTTACTTTTAATTTTCATATTTAATATTTTTTTATCAACTTTAAAATCACCTTTCTTCCAGATATATGGAAGATCCTTCGTATTATTTATTTCAGGTAAACCATCACCCGTATCAAAACCATAAATTTTAATTTTCATGTTTAAGAAACTTTCAATTTTTAATTTGTATTTTTCTAAAGCAATAATTCCATTTCCGCCCGCAACGCCAAGCTCCAAAACTGTTACTTCTTCGTATCCTAATTTTTTTGCTTCAATGCAACTCTCCAATAATATTGTTTCATAATGCGGTCTAAATGTTTTGTATTTAATACTGAAGTACTTTATCAGGGCAACTCTTAATGGTTTTTCATATCCAATTATTCTTAGGATTAAAATTTTAAATCGATATATTAATTTAAAAAACATATAATTATTTTTTATTTAAAATTTAGCTTATCTATAAGTTATGAGTAATTTAAAATATAAATAAAACACTTCATATCAAATGTATTCAGTTATTCTAGGTTTGCATTTAATTTAATATATAGTTAAATTTAATATATCTGTTTAGTAAGTGAGGAAATTTTATTTCTTATTAACTCAATATCCCTTTTCTTTATTTTTTGATTACCATAGTACTGACCTTGTTTCATTTTTTTATATATTATTGAATGAGCTGAAAAAGATGAAAAACTCTCTATTTTGGCTCCAGGTAAAATAATGCACATGGAGCCCAAAAGGCATCCAGTACCAATTGTTATTTTTGAATCAAAAAACTTACAATATTTTTTGTTTATTTTTTTATTGAAAGTTCCCGATGGTAATGCGTTAGCACTAAAATCATCTGATTTAGAAAAAACTTGAACGAAATTTGATAAAGTAGTGAAATCGTCAATATATATACCCTTAGTTCCACCTGATAATGTGCACCCTCGAGCTAAATGAACATTATCTCCAATTTTTATCTCTCCTTTTAGAACGACGTCGTCATCTATCCTGCAGTTATTGCCAATTTCTACTAATGCATCATAAGTTCTAATAAATTTTGACACTTTGCAATTTGAACCCACTTTATTAAAACCAATTTTTTTTAAATCTTTTTTTTTATGTAATTTAATTTTGTCATTGAATTATAAATTTTAATCTTTAGTAAATATTAATGTTGAACACTATATCAAAAAAAAAAACAAAATGTCTATACACTTAGTATATCCAGTAGATTTCAAAAAAAAATCAGCTCCATGGACTATTGGCAATAATTTATATAACGAATTAAAAAAAATTGATGATGTAAAAATTTACCAATGGACCTCATTTGAAAAAATTTTACCTCAAAAAGGTGATGTTTTAATAGGTCACGCTCATCCCAATCCATTTACTACTTTTAGGAGATCGCTATTAAACAGCAACTGGAAAGAAAAGATTTTAATACAACCTTTTAATTCTGACCCTTTGCAAATGAGCTACCTTAATGAATGTATCGATCACTGTGATATTTTTTTTGCTATAATGGGAAGATATTGGTTTGATAATTTAAACAAATCGATTTTTAAATCTTGGAAGAAAAAAATGATTAGGTTAGATATGGCAATCGATATAAACAATTATAAAAAGATTAAATATAAATTTAATAAAAAAAATAATCGGAAATTTATATATATAGGAAATGAAATAAGGTTTAATAATTTTACAAAAAATACACAATACCTTATGGATATTGCAAATAACTCAACTAAAAACCTTTTTGCAACAGCAGGTAATAAAAAATTAGATAAAATTAAACATTATGGATGGTTAAATTTTCAAAAATCTAATGCACGAAAAATTCTTAAAGAATACGATTTTTTAATTATGACAAGTAGGCACGACGCAAATCCAACGGTTATTCTGGAAGCAATGTCTTGGGGACTAATTCCTGTCGTTACCAAGGAATGTGGATATTACAAAGAAAAAGGCATTTTTAATTTTCCTCTTGATAATTTAAAAATTGCTTTAAAATTAATAAAAAAGTTACAAAATATTAATTCTTCTAAACTTAGGAAAATTCAATTATCAAATTTTTTATATGTTAAAGAAGCTTATACTTGGGATAACTTTACGGATAAAATTGTTAACTATATTAAAAAAAATAAAAAAAAAAAATTCTATAATTTAAAATTAAGTAGTGACAAAATTAAGTCATATTATAAGCATTCTCCAAATTATCATCTCGGACTTTCTAATATTTTTAGTTTTATTTTAGTATCAGCAAAATTTTTTTGCAAAAGTTTGTTTAATGAAAAAAATTAATATAGGTTTAATAGGTTATGGAAACTGGGGGAAAAAAATCTATTTAAATTTGAAATTTTTTCCAAATCTAAGATTTTTTATATTTAAAAAAAAAATTGTAAAAAAAAAAAATAAGTTTTTACAATTTAAAAAAGTAGATCAGCTAAAAAAATATAAATTAAATGCAATTATTTCTGCTTCAAATTCAATTTTGCATTCTAAACTTTGCATTTATTGTTTAAAAAATAAAATTCCAGCTTTTATAGAAAAGCCCCTTACAAAAGACATGAATTTTTTTAAAAAAATAAAAAAAATAAAAAATTTTAAAAAAAATATTCTTCATATAAACTACATTTATTTAAAATATTTAAATTATCTAAAAATTAGTAAAAAAAAAAAAATAAAAAAAATAATTTTGATTACAGGTTCAATTTCAAACAATAATAATTATAATTATAATCTATGGGATTGGGTACCGCATTGTCTATCTATTCTTTCATATTTTTATAGTTTGAATATAAAAAAAATAAATATTAAAAAAAGATTTCAAAACTTTATACTAAGATGTGAATTCAAAGATAATATAACTGCATTGTGTTTTTATGGAAATAATTTTAAAAAAAGTCGTAAAATCCTTAAAATTTTTTATGATAATTCCAATGCTGAATATATACAGTTTGATAAAAACTTTCCTTTAAAAGCTACGCCACTTTATAATTCTTTAAATGTTTTTTTTAATCATATAAAAAAAAAAAAATCAGATATAGAAGATGTATATTTAAGTGAAAAGATTACTAAAATTATTAGTAAATTAGAAAAATAATAAATGAATTTGATATCGATAGTTTTACCGGTTTACAATGAAGAAAATAGAATAGAAACTTGTTTAAAAAAAATCTTTTTTTGGATAAGTCAAAAAAAAAAAATAAAATACGAAATAATTATTGTTAATGATGGAAGTAATGACAGGACAGTATTTTTAATAAATAAAATTAATAAAATTTTAAAATTAAAAATTAAAATATTTAATGTAAATCATTCTGGTCAATTTTTTGCTATATGTTTTGGTGTTAAGAAAAGTATTTCAAACTATCCAATTATTATTGAGGCCGACTTGTCTACACCATTATTTTATATTGATAAATTTTATAAATATGTGCCAGGTTATGATATTATTACTGGTTCTCGTTTTTTAAAAAAATCAAAAATTTTTAATAAACCTCTGTATAGAAAAGCTATATCCTTTTTTTTTCTTTTATTTTTTAAAATGATGTTTAAGACAAAATTAAGTGATCCACAATTATCTTTTAAAATTTACAATAAAAAAATTTTTTTAAATTATTCTAAAAGTTTTTATTCAAAACTAGATGGGATGAGAAGTACAGAAATTTTAATTAAATTTGAGTTAGGTCAAAAAAAAATAAAAGAAATACCTGTTGAATATACGTACTTTCCTTCTGAAAGAAATGTAAAAAAATCAAAAATTATTTTATTGTTGTTGAATTGTTTTTGGAGCTTATTTACAATTTGGATAAATTTAAGAATAAAAAGGAGCAAAAAATAATAACTTATGAAAAAAGGTGTAATTATCACTGGAGTGGGTAAGGGTATAGGGAAAAGTATATTAAAATTTTTTTTGGATAAAGATATATTTGTCTATGGAGTAACTAGGTCGCCATCCGATATCAGTAAACTTAAAGGTTTAAGAAATTGTAAAATATTCCTATCAGACGTTAGAGATTTAAATACATTTAAAACAATCATTAAAGAGTCTAAGCAGAAAAAAATTCAAATTAATGGTTTGATAAATAATGCTGGAATTAGACAAAGAATTCCTTTTAGAAAAATTTCAAAAGAAAATTTAAATGAAATTTTTCAAATAAATTTTTTTTCAATTTTTCAAACTATGCAAGTATACAGTAATTATTGCATTAAAAATAAAATTAATTCATCAATAGTTAACATTGGTTCAATAGTTGGATCTCTGGGCTTTTCAGGTTTGTGTGGTTATTCTTCAACCAAAGGAGCTTTAAATAGTTTAACAAAATCATTTGCATCTGAACATGCAAGGTTTAATATTAGAGCAAACGTTATTGAGCCTGGATTTACCAAAACATCATATTTTAAAAAATTTAAAAAAAAAAAATTATATAAATGGACTTTAAGTAGAATTCCCATGAGAAGATGGGGTAATTCATTAGAAATTGCAAAATTAGTTTATTTTTTATATTCTTCAGACTCTTCATATATAAATGGTGAAGCTATAGCTATAGATGGAGGATGGAAAAATAGTTAATGAGAGTAATCGGATTAATACCTACAAGATTAAATTCTTCCAGGTTGCCACAAAAGTCATTATTAGAAATTGATAAAATTCCATTGATTATGCATGTTTACAAAAGATCATTATTATCAAAAAATTTGGATGATCTTTATGTTTGCTGTGATGATCAAGAAGTAGCCAAAGTCATAAAAAAATTTAAAGGAAAATTTAAAATTACCTCAACTAATCATAATAATGGAACTGAGAGAATCTATGAAGGTTACAAGTCTATCAAAAAAAAATATGATCTTATTGTAGATATTCAAGGTGACGAGCCGCTGTTAAGCCCGCATCATATAGACAAAGTTGTAGAATTTCATAAAAAAAATTTATCTTACGATATAATTTTACCTCATATAAAGATTAAATATTTAAACAATCCAAATATAGTAAAAATTATTTTTAATAAAAAAAATGAAGTAATGTATTTAACAAGAGCAAATGTTCCCTTTCATTTCAAAAGCTCTCCAAAATATATCTTTAAACATCTTTCAATTGTATCATTTAAACCCGATGCTCTTAAATACTTTGCAAAATCAAAAAAAAGTATTTTTGAAAAAATTGAAGATGTTGAGTTATTAAGAGCGTTAGACTTGGGATTAAAAATTAAAACTTTAGAATTAAAAGGTGATAGCTTTTCCGTAGACATTATGGATGATTATGAAAAAGCTAAAGTAAAAATATTATCCGATAAATTCTATAAAAAATATAAATAAATTTTATGAAAGAAATTAATTATACTATTGATAATATTAATCATAAAGTTTTAATTAATAATGATATAATAGCAAATATACTTAAAGATATTCTAAATCTAAAAAGTGATAGAAAGATTTTATTTATTTATGATAAAAATATAAATAATCAATTAATTAAAAATTTAAATGAAGAACTTAAAACAACTGGATGTAAAATTTTTTCAATAAAAGTTAAAGGTGGAAGAGAGAATAAAAATACAAAGTTTTTGTTTAAGATAATTGATATTTTATCTGAAAACCAATTTACAAAAAAGTCCATAATCATATCGTTCGGGGGAGGGGTTGTAGGTGATGTTTGTGGTTTAATTTCATCGTTGTATATGCGTGGGCTAATATATTTTCATGTTCCTTCCACAATGATGGCTATTATGGATAGTTGTTTAGGAGGTAAAAACGCAATAAATTATAAAAATAGAATTAATCTATTAGGTACGTACTACCACCCACTTAGAGTTTACATTTCTGCTGAAGTTATTAATCAGATACCAGATAAAGAATTTTTTTCTGGATTCTCTGAAGCTATTAAATGTGGCATCATATATGATAATAAAATTTTAAAATTATTAAAAGAAAAAGAAAATTCAATAATTAAAAGAAAATATAAAGATATAGAGTTACTAATTTATATGGTCTTAAAAACCAAACTAAACTTTTTTATTGATGATATAAGGGAAAATAATAAAAGATTAATGTTAAATTTTGGTCATACTTTTGCGCATGCAATTGAAAGTACTGGAGACTTATTCTTTAAAAATTTTGACACAAATCATGGCCAGGCAGTTGCGGTAGGGATATTGTGTGAAATGATGTATGCAAAAGTAAACAATAACTTTATAGAAGAAATAAAAAGCCTGTTTATAAAATATAATTTACCTGTTGTAATAGATTTAAAAAAAAAAAAATTTCTAATAAATTTTCAAAAAAAAGTTTTTGAAAATTTATACTTAGACAAAAAAAAAATTTCTCGATATCCCAGGTATATTCATATTGAAAAACAGGGTAAGCCAAAGATAGGCTTCCTAAAGAATAATAACTTAATAGAAAAAATTTTATTAAAGAGTATAATTTAATAAAAATATTTATTTAATATTTTTTTTTTATTTATTTGATTTATTTTCAATATGTTGTTTTTGCTTATATTTTTTTTTAAATTATAAGTAAAAATTCCTGGGTAGATTTCTTCCAAATCTAAAAAATTCCAAAGGTTCGAATAAATTTCTAGTATTGGCTCCTTCGATATATGTATAACTTTTACCCCTCTCACCAAGGCTTCAATTGCAGCACTAGAGCATCCAATAAATATTGAAAAATTATTTTTTTTACTAATTAAATTTTTGTTTAAAAGTGTATTTTTTACATGTTTTATAAGGTTTTGATGCTTTATTGAATTTGTTGTTTCAGGATGGTTTTGTATTTTTAAATAGTTAAATAATTTTGAGAATTTTTGTGATTTTTTTAGTTTCAGAAGTTTATTATAAATAAATTTTGGATCTTCTAAAAAATATGGCAAATAAATTTTATTATTCATGTTATTTTTTTTTTAAATCTATTACAACAGGTAAATTATATTTTATAAACAGGCTTTTTATTTCTTC
>MDTB01224606.1_pt1 | contig 12557 bp, 9 predicted proteins | sample 811161 | NCBI WGS metagenome assembly MDTB01 (sample SAMN05326650, study PRJNA326480) | marine metagenome | isolation source: seawater | place: Mediterranean Sea | collected 2009 | reverse complement strand
TCATCGTTATCAGCGTCTACATCACAAAGTTCATCTTCATCGAAGTTTGTACAGGCAAGAGACTGCCCTGTTTCTGAAGTAGAAATAAGTTCAGTTCCTCCTTGCCCCCCAACAACTATATCTGATAAACTTATTGTTGAAGCATCCAAGGTTGCCTGGAAAGACAAGACAACAAATGACCCCTCTCCTGCAGGAAGTGGGTCACCATCGGTATCAAAAGCAACTACAGTATTTTCATTGGACTCTACCAACTCCAAGTTTCCATCAACTGCATCAGTTAAAGTAATACCTGACACAGTAAACTGAAAGCCATGGATTGGCATGTCACTAGAATATAAAACTTCTATTGATGTATCGGAACTAGGGCTGGCAAATGAAAGAGACACCTCTCCATATGGAGAGCCATCGCCTGAGTCGCAGAGCCCATCGCTATCAAAGTCGTCGCCATCAGCATCTTGATCTACTAACGATCCAGTTGAGCATTCATCGCAACCGTCGCCATCATAATCATGGCAAACATTTGCGTTGTCATCATCATTATCTAAATCATCAGTTTCGCCATCGTTATCATCGTCATCATCACAAGCATTTCCTAGGGCGTCCGTATCATTGTTTTCCTGCCCATTGTTTGGTGTATCGGGACAGTTGTCAGCATCACCATTGCTTGCCCCTTCATTGCATACTCCATCACTATCTGTGTCCATGTAGTCCATGTCGTTGCTGGTGTCTCCACCCCAACAATCACCACATACGCCAGATGTAGTAGCCGCTCCACCTAAAACTTCATCACAATCAGTTACCAGCTCCAATGAAAGGCCTGTATTAATATCAAGTGAATTAAAGGCTGGCAGAGCTTGAAGGGCTGTTCCATCTGAAGAACTTAGCAACGCTTCATGCAAGCCACCCGTAGAATTATCATAAACATGGAACCTTGGAGTCTCGCCTGGCTCTGTAAAGCCATCAGTGTCAACCGGGCTTTCTTCTGGGAAGCCATCGTCATAGTGCTCAGCGCCCATAACAACAACCTCTGTCCCAGCCCCTGCCCATGGCTCAGCAGCTACAAGAATGCCGCCTGCGCTGTAAGCAAGAATCCAGTCTCCTGACTCAAGAGGACTTCCATCTAAACCAGCAGAATCAAAAATATAAAATGCCTGCTCCTGAGACTGAACAACATCAAACGAAGAGTCATCTTCACTGTCGCAGATACCATCTCCATCTGTATCATCGTTCACATCGTTAGGGCATGCATCAGAATCATTTGAAGACCATCCGGCACCCGGGTCGCTACAGAATTCACTGCCAGTTCCCGCACCGTTTCCATCGCCATCTGTATCTTCATAATAAGTAGATGTGCCACTACCAAAACATACGCCGCACTCATCTACATCGCTGTCTGCCTGGTTTCCTGAATCTCCACCAGAGCAAACACCACAGCTGTCTAAAGCTGCATCACCGTTTGGTGTGCCTGCACAGTCTTCACAAGAACTGCTATCGCCAAAGCAAACGCCGCACTCATCTATGTCAGAGTTTCCTCCTCCACATACACCGCAGTCATCAACCTCAGTAGATCCTCCGCACTCACCTGCGCAGTCTAAAGTGTTGCCCGCACAGTCGCACGCACCTTCATCGATGCCATCACCACCACACTCGCCACACTCATCAATTACTGAAGTTCCAGCACAAACACCTGCACAGTCAAGAGTGTTGCCCGCACAGTCGCACGCACCCTCATCGATGCCATCACCACCACACTCGCCGCACTCATCAAGAACACTGCCTTCGCAGTCGCATGCACCCTCAGGAATGTCATCACAGCCACATTCACCAACAGCGCCAGGGCCACCGCAAGTACCGCACTCATCTATTTCCGCAGATCCACCGCAAGCACCAGCGCAATCTAAAGTATTGCCTGCACAGTCGCAGGCACCCTCATCGATGCCATCACCACCACACTCGCCACACTCATCTACCTCTGAAGATCCATCGCAAACGCCAGCACAATCTTCAACAGAAGATCCACCGCAAACACCAGCGCAATCTTCAACAGCGCTGCCATCACAGTCGCCATTGCAATCAACAACGCCAGCGCAGCCGCCAATTTCGTACTCGGTATAACCCATATCAGAGCCTGAGGCATCTGATACAATAATATTAGCCAGTCCAGATGCGTCACCTGTAATCTCTACCAAGGTTCCACATCCTTCTATTGTAGCTCCACTTAAAGAGAAAGCTATAACTGTAGTAGAGGAAGCTGATACCATAAACCCTGCATTTACTGCCTCTCCACCACCAGCATTATCAATACTGCCTTCAGCAACATCAAATTGAAAACCTCCAATCGAACCACCGCCAGCATTAAAGAAAACCTGGCCATCGTCAGCTAGATATAACGTTCCAGGATCAAGGTCGCAACCGCCAGCAGGAGCACCCGAACCATCCTCACCGTCGTCATCACCGCCTGCCTGATCATCACCAGAGCTAAAGGTAAAGTCTATCTGACCTCCAGTAGCATCTGAAAAAACTAGCCCAGACAATCCAGCTATATCACCATCTACCCCATCAAGGGTACAAAGAAGACCTTGTCCCGCTGGTATTGTTGAACCAGATAGAGAAAAGGCTATAACAGTTGAAGCGGAATTTGAGAAAAACATTCCAGCTGCCTCTGCCTCACCTCCACCTGCGCCTGTAATAGTTGCCCCATCAATATCAAACTGGAAGCCACCTATTGCAGTATCCGAATCATAAAAGACTTCGTTGCCATCCATGCTAAGTGTTCCACCTGCCATTGCAAGGCTAAAACACATACAGGCAACAAGTCCTGAAAACCTATTTATTAAGTTCATTACATCTCCTCCTTAATAGTATTAGTATTAGTATTATTATTTATATTATTATTTATATTAATTTTTTATAGGACAAAACGATTTCCTAAAAACGAAAAAACACGATAAGAAATGTGCATACAAATCGAGAGTCCTCCTCCACAAAATTAAGTTAACTTATATTATTTCTCACCCGAGCAGTCGGCATCTCTACCAACGAAAGCTCCTCCTTTGGGGATATAAAAGTAATCAATTTATTCATTTAATTCAAGTTTTTTTTACAGTTTGTAACGATTTTGTAACTAATTTTTTACATTTCACAGTTTTGCTTCTTTTAACGTTACAGCAAAAATAAGATACAAATCACATTTGTGCTGTGACCTGAAGCACATTTTAATTTTTGAAAGGAAAAATTTTAAATATATTGATAGAAATGCTACTCTAAATCATATTGGAATCAGCCATAAGCTTGATCATAATTGCATTTTGAGCGTGCATTCGGTTTTCGGCTTGATCAAAAATAATAGAGTAAGAGGCATCGCATACTTCATCAGTGACCTCAACCCCTCTCTCTGCAGGAAGGCAGTGCATGAAAATTGTTTTTTTTCCGGTTGACTCCATGAGATCTGAGTTCACCTGAAAGCCTTCAAACCTTTTCATTCTCTGCCCAGCCTCTTCCTTCTGACCCATAGAGGCCCAAACATCAGTATAAACTACATCTGCATCCTTTACTGCTTGAAAAGGATCGTGGCAAAGCTCAATTTCTGAGGGGCCAGATCTAGCCTTTTCAAGGAGATCCGCATCAGGATTATAGCCCTCTGGGCATGCGATTGAAAATCTCATTGGCAGTCTAAGGGAAAGGTTTAACCAAGAATGAACGATATTGTTTCCATCGCCTATGTAGGCGACCTTTATATCATCCAAGCTTCCAAGTGCCTCTCTAACAGAAAAAATATCTGCAATTATTTGGCACGGATGATTGAAGTCTGTAAGGCCATTCACAACAGGGCACGATGCGTACTTTGCGAGCTCAACTATGTGTGAATGATCAAACAGCCTTGCCATGATCATATCGTTGAATCTACAAAGAACACGGCCCACATCAGCCACTGACTCTCTCTTCCCAATGCCAATATCGTTTGGACCTAAAAAAAGCGCATGACCTCCCAACCTAAAGAAGCCTGTCTCAAATGATACCCGTGTCCTCGCAGAAGGCTTTGCAAAAACCATGGCCAAACTCATATTTGAAAAAGGTTTGTAAGGATCCCTGGCATGCAGCTTCTGCTTTACATCTGAAGCGAGGTCTAAAACTTCAATAATCTCTTCGCTGCTAAAGTCTGTAATATGTAAAAAATCTCTTTTCATTATAGTATATACCTCCTTAGGTCTTCATCGTCAGAAATGTTTTTAAGTTTGTTTGTTACAAAAGATTTAGTAATTGTAATTTTTTTACTGCTCTTGTTGTTTGCCTCGTCAAATAGAATTTCATCTAGAAGACTAGTCATAACGGTATGAAGCCTTCTCGCTCCTATATTTTCCATCTTATGATTCAAGTCAGTTGAAATTTTTGCAATTTCTTTTATGGCATCTTTCCTGAACTCAAGCTCTACTCCTTCTGATATCATAAGCGCCTGATACTGCTTTATAAGGGCGTTTTTTGGACGCAATAATATCTTAACAAAATCATCATTTGTAAGGTCGTCCATCTCAACACGAATTGGGAATCTTCCTTGAAGTTCAGGAATTAAATCAGAAGGCTTGCATACATGAAAAGCTCCAGCTGATATAAAGAGAACATGATCGGTCTTGACCTGCCCAAACTTTGTATTTACAATTGAGCCCTCAACTATAGGAAGGATATCTCTCTGAACTCCCTCTCTAGAAACATCTGGGCCTGAGGATGAACCTTGACCTGCAATTTTATCAATTTCATCTAAAAAAATTATACCACTTTGCTCTGCCCTACTTACAGCCAACTTAACAACCTCATCCATATCAATAAGCTTTTCAGATTCTTCTTTGACAAACAACTCCCTCGCCTCTGAAACTTTGACATACTTAGACTTCTTTTTTTTGGGAGCAAGATTATCCATCATATCCTGGAGGTTTGAGGTAAGATCATCCATTCCTGCGGGACCCATAACCTGCATCATAGGCATTGGCTTTGACCTGGCCATAATTTTAATTTCCTTATCTTCAAACTCCTTGTTTTTAAATTTTTTCTTGAGCTTGTCCCTGGTTTTTTCCATTCTATCAAGTTCCTGATCTGAAAAGGACTCTTTTTTTGGCTTAGGAAAAAGTAGCTCAAGAATTCTTTTGTTTGCATTTCTTAAAGCCTTATCTTGAACCTCATTCTCTTTCTGCACCTTGACTTGTTTTACCGAAAAAGCTACCAAGTCTCTAACCATTGACTCTACATCCCTGCCAACGTAGCCTACCTCCGTAAACTTTGAAGCTTCCACCTTTACAAACGGTGCACCGACAAGCAAAGACAGTCTCCTTGAAATTTCTGTTTTACCAACACCAGTTGAGCCTATAAGAATAATATTATTAGGATTAATCTCATCTCTAATATCTTGATCAACTTGCTGCCTTCTCCATCTATTTCTTAGAGCAATAGCAACCGACTTCTTGGCATTTTTCTGGCTAATGATATACTTGTCAAGCTCCTTAACAATTTTCTGAGGGGTTAAATCTTTCATGGCTCTATTATCGTTATATTATCATTCGTATATATACAAAGATCCGCCGCGATCTTCAGCGACTGCTTAACTACTGCAGTAGGGTTCTTCTCTCCCGCCTTTATAAAGGCCCTAGCTGCAGATACAGCAAAACCAGATCCGCTACCAATTGATATAACCTGGTCATCAGGCTCTATCACATCACCAGAACCTGAAAGAAGGTAAGAAGACTTAGAGTCCATTATAGCAAGAAGGGCATCTAAATCCTTTAGCATCTTATCCATTCTCCATTCTTTTGCCATATCAACAACAGCTCTCTGCAGGTTTCCATTTGAATCATTTAATTTTACTTCAAACTTCTCAAAAAGTGCCATAGCATCAGCCGCTGCACCCGCAAATCCAGACAAGACCTTACCACCATAAAAGCTCCTAACTTTAACCGCCTTTGACTTCATCTTCATATCGCCCATGGTGACTTGCCCATCTCCTCCAAGAGCAATTTTATTTTTAATTCTAACTCCTAGTATTGTCGTTGACCTAATTGTTGCCATATCTATATTTCCCTTCTCATTTTAGCCCTTAAGATGCCAATCTTTTCCCTGTATTTTGCCACAGTTCTTCTAGCAATTTTATATCCATCTTCACTTAAAATACTAGTAATCTTTTCATCGCTAAGGGGGTTCCTTTTATCTTCTGAACAGATAATCTCCTTAATCATATTTTTTATTTCTGTACTTGATACTACTCCTCCATGCCCAGTATCAATAGACTCAGAAAAAAATGCCTTTAACTCAACAAGGCCCCATGGCAGCTGTATATACTTTCCCTTTGTTGATCTGCTTACTGTAGAGATGTCCATCTTAATATCTTTAGCTACCTGCTTCAGTATTAGCGGGCTTATTTTTTTACCTTCAGATTCAAAGTAATCTGATTGGAACTTGATTATAGATTGAATAACCTTGATCATTGTATTCTTTCTTGATTCTAACGCACCCATAAACATCTTTGCATCGCCAATCTTTTCCTTGGCAAACTTGGATGTTTTTGTGTCATTATGACCAAGTAGCTCCATATAGCTCTTGCTAATTCTTAGGTTGAACTGACTCCCTTCTTTTAGAGTAGCAATCCACTTACTGCCCTTCTTCTCAATAAAAGCATCCGGCCTTATGTACTGAGATTCAAAATCACCCGCCCCATCTCCAGGCTTTGGATTAAGAACAGAAATTGCATCCATAGCATCTTTAATGAGAGCCATATCAACGCCAAGAGCTTCCTGAATCTTTTCATACCTTCTATTAGCAAAATCATCAAAAAATTTATCAATTATTTTATAAGATAGCTGATCTGAATCATTAATTTCAAGCTGAGATAGCAAGCATTCTCTTAAATCTCTTGATCCCATGCCAGGGGGATCTAGGGATCTTATCTTTGATAGTACTTTGATAACAATATTATAATCTACCTGAAGTTTATCGGAAATAATTATAGGGTCTATAGCCAAATATCCTCCATCATCTAGGTTGCCAATAATTTCGCGCGCTATCTTAATCTCAATATCACCTGAATTTAAGTCTTGAAACTGACTAAGAAGCTTATCACTGATAGACAGCTTGCTAGGAACTACATAGCTGCCAACATCCTCACCTGATAAGCTTGACTCATCAAAGCGCTCAAAGCCTTCAACCTCATCATCTTCAAAATCAATCTCAGCATCCAGCTCAAGCTCATCACCTTCAAAATCATCAGAAGCATCACCAGCCTCTTCATCTTCAACTGGAAGTAAGTCTTCAAATTCAAGCGCGGGGTTTTGCTCAATCTCTTTAATTATTCTTTGCTCCAATGAGATTTGGTTTAGATGCAGAAGCTTTGATGTTAAAATCTGAGAGGGGGACAGCTTTTGCTTTTGCTCAAGCTTTTGAAAAAGCTTACTCTTCATTAATATCATCCATCTTGAAATGAGATCCTAGATAGAGCTTCTTAACCTTCTCATCGCTGATAAGATCCTTCGTCTTTCCAGACTTTAATACCTGGCCATCATACAAAAGATAAGATCTATCAGTTATAGAAAGCGTCTCTCTCACATTGTGATCTGTGATAAGTATACCAACACCTTGTCTTTTAAGCAGTCTAATTATACTCTGAATATCCTCAACTGCGATCGGATCAATCCCTGCAAAAGGCTCATCCAGGAGGATGAACTGGGGGTCCAAAACTAGACATCTAGCGATTTCAGTCCTTCTTTTCTCACCGCCTGATAAATTTTTTGCCTGCGTCTTCCTTATATGCTCAATTGAAAACTGAGCTAAAAGGGACTCCAACTTTTTTTGCTGCTCTGCTTTGCTTAAATCTAAAAGCTCTAGAACAAGTTGAAGATTTTGCTCAACTGTTAGATCTCTAAATACAGACGTCTCCTGTGGAAGGTAGCCTATTCCAAGCCTTGCCCTCTTAAACATTGGAAGGTTTGTAATTTCCGTATCATTAAAAAAAACATGCCCTTTATTTGGCTGCACCATTCCTGTTATCATGTAAAAAGTTGTTGTCTTCCCTGCACCATTTGGTCCTAAGAGGCCAACCACCTCTCCTTTTTTGACTTTAATTTCAGTGCCATTGACAACACATCTGCTGCCATAAAACTTTGTTAAATTTTCGGTTCTAATCATTTTTTATATGCAACACCATGAGGTTTAAATATTGACCATCTATCAAGATCTGAATCAGATTCAAAGCCTACTCCATGCATCGTATCTCCCTCTGCACTAAAAAAAACAACTGAGTCATTGGAAGAGATAACGCCATATCTATCATCCCATACAATTGAGTTAGATAGAAGGACATAGCCGTTATCAGATTCGACAGTTACATTTCCTCTAGCCAGCATCCTATCAGCAGATTCGTTTATCCATGCTGAGTCCGAGTATAGCCTGCTAGCGCGATCACCCTTGTCATTAAAAAAATCTGCTATAACATTCCCTACCAGTATCGCATCTTTACTGTTATCCTTTAGAAGCTTTAACGAGCTAGCTTTCACCTGAGCCTTCCCCTTGGAGGTTACCATTATTTTTGGAAGGCCTATTTGGTGATCAAAATCCAGTTTAATACCGTCATTCTGAATCTGATCTGACTTAGAGTTGCATGATATCAATGCAATGACTAAGAAAATATAGTACCAGCTAAACATTGTAAACTTTTTTTTCCATTTCTTTGATCATGCTGTCAAACTGACCCTTGGACTTAAGTATTAGCTCAACAACTTCTAGCAGGACCCCTTCGCCCCCCATGCTTGAAGATACAAAGTCTGCTACCTCTAAAGCAACCGGATGGGCATCAGAAACTGCTATCCCAAGCCCCGCCGCCTTGATAGGAGGAACGTCAACATAGCTATCTCCTACATAGGCAACTTCATCCAAGGACAGGGACATATCACTTGCAATTTTTTCAAGGTAGTCAAGCTTATTAAGAACACCCTGGTGGCATATCTTTATTTTCAGCTCCTCTGATCGTATATCTGTAGCCTTTGAATATCTACCGGATATCAAAGCTAGCTCTATATCTCCGCTGCGAGCAAAGGCTGCCCCTGTTGAGTCCTCAATTGAAAACTGCTTCATTTCGCTGCCATCTGAAGATATATAGATAGAGCCATTGGTAAGGACCCCATCAACATCAAGCGCAAGCAGCTTAATTTTCTTTAGCTTTTGGTTTATTTTAGAGGCTTTCATACTTCTGTTTAATACACGCTCCAACAAAGTCCTTGAAAAGAGGATGAACGTTTACGACTCTGCTTTTTAGCTCTGGGTGAAACTGGGTCGCAACAAACCAAGGGTGAGACTTCAGCTCTACAATCTCAACAAGATTAAGCTCTTTATTTGTCCCGCTAACAACAAGTCCTTTTGCTTCAAGCTTCGATCTGTATTTATTATTAAATTCAAACCTATGTCTGTGCCGCTCATTGACCTTCCTCTTTCCGTAGGCTGCATAGGCCTTAGACTTTCCAATTAAATTACATCCATATGATCCTAGCCTCATGGTTGCACCTTTCTTCTTGATGCTTTTCTGACTAGACATTATATTGATGACAGGATGCTTGGTTTTATCATCAAACTCTGAGCTGTTTGCGCCTTTCATTCCGCACTCATTTCTTGCAAAGTCAATTACAGCACACTGAAGGCCTAGACATATCCCAAAGAAAGGTATATTGTTTTCTCGTGCATATCTTGAAGATAATATTTTTCCCTCAATGCCCCTGTTCCCAAAACCTCCTGGTATAAGCACACCATCAACGCCGCCAAGCTCTTTTAAGGCAGACTCTATTGTATTAATCTTTTCTGTATCTACCCACTTAACCTCAACCTTAGAAGAATTGGCAATACCCGCATGAATAAAGGCCTCTACAATGCTCTTGTAGGCATCTTGTAGTGAATTATATTTTCCACATATTGCTATGCTAACCACGTACTTTGAATCCTTGTACTTATTAATAGAGTTTTGCAATGGCTTGATATTAGTGTGCGAAAACCTTCTTCTAAGCCCAAGTCTTTTAGTTAAGATCCTGTCAAAATTTTGTTCATGCAAAACAAGTGGGACTTCATATATGGTGTCTACATCAGGAGACTCAAATACACTTTCTGTTTCCACATTGCAAAAAAGTCCAAGCTTCTTTTTTAACTTCTTTGACAGATGGTTGCCATTCTCTGTCCTACAAACGAGCATGTCAGGCTCAAGCCCTATCTCCCTAAGTCTCATAACACTGTGCTGCGTTGGCTTGGTCTTCATTTCACCTGCAGCTCTTATATATGGAAGAAGAGTCGTATGTATAACAAGAGTATTCATCTTGCCCTTGTCCATTATTAACTGCCTTATAGCTTCATAAAAAGGAAGGCCCTCAATATCACCCACCGTACCACCAACCTCAGATATTACCACATCGTACTTTCTTCCCTTGTTAACCCTAACGATCCTTGACTTGATCTCATCTGTGATATGAGGAATCACTTGAATGGTTTGCCCTAGGTACTCACCGTCTCTTTCTCTTTGAAGGACGTCCCAATAAACTCGACCTGAAGAAGTAGTGTTTAGGCTGCTTAGAGATTCATCAATAAATCGTTCATAGTGACCCAAGTCTAAATCAGTTTCTGAGCCATCATCAAGCACAAAAACCTCTCCATGCTGATAGGGGTTCATTGTTCCGGGATCAACGTTCAAATAAGGGTCAAGCTTGTTAATAGTGACTCTATATCCTAGGGATTTCAAGAGATAACCAAGGGAGGCGGATACGATACCCTTCCCTATACCAGAAAGAACACCACCAAAAACAAAAATATATTTTACTGGCTCCCTTTTCAAAAAAAAAAAATGATTTAATTAAACTAAAATAGTGTTTTAGACAGACTGAGTTTAAGCCTTCATTAATTTAAGAAAATAAATGCCTATTTACTAAACCTTAAAATGATAAAAGTTAATTAAAAAATGGTTTTTTATTTATAAACCAAAAAGTGTTATTTTTTCAACAGTCTATGGCGAATATAAGCGACTTAATTTCATACAACGAGAACTACAACAATATCTTTCGCACTGCAGGCATGCTAGGCAAGAGAATTGGTGTAAATGTTTACGTTGTGGGAGGGTTCGTTAGAGATGCTATGATGGGCAGACAGAACCATGACATCGATCTAATGGTAGAGGGAGATGGCATTAAGTTCTCAAAGCTACTTGCCAAAGAGCTAAACGTCCCCGATATTGTCCCCTTTGATGAGTTTGGAACAGCAATCATTCCATACAGTGAGATTGAGATTGAGGTTGCGACTGCAAGGAAGGAGTCCTACAAGCATAATAGCAGGAAGCCAAAGATAGAGCTCACAACGATTGATGAGGATATGTCTAGAAGGGACTTCACCGTCAATGCCATGGCGGTATCCATATCGCCAGATAACTTTGGAGATTTGATAGACCCCTATGGAGGAATCCAGGATATAAACAAAAAGCTTATAATAACACCACTTGATCCAGATGAAACCTTTATAGATGACCCGCTGCGAATGATGAGAGCTATACGCTTCTCCGCACAGCTAGACTTTGACATAGCTGCAAATACTCTAAATAGCATAGAGGCCAATAGAAAGAGGCTGGAGATTGTATCTTGGGAAAGGGTCAGAGATGAAATCCTGAAGTGCCTTGGAACAAAAAAACCTAGTAAGGCATTCTATCTTTTTAAAGAAACCAAGCTTATGGGCTACATCTTTCCAGAGCTTGATATTATGTCTGGAGTTGAGAAAATTGATGGAAAGGGTCACAAAGATGTTTTTATTCATACGCTTGAGGTTGTTGATAACGCAGCAAACCTTTCAGATAAGATGAAGGTTCGATTTGCGGCGCTTGTACATGATATCGCTAAGCCTCCAACAAAAAGGTTTGATCCTGCAAAGGGATGGACGTTTCATGGGCATGAAGAGATTGGAAGGAGAATGATAAAGGTTGTGGCAAAGCGAATGAAGCTTTCAAATGACCTTAGAGACTACCTTATGCTACTAACAAAGCTACACCTAAGACCCATCGCGCTTGCAAAGAAGACTATTACTGATAGTGCTATTAGAAGGGTGATGTTTGAGGCAGGTAGAGAGCTTGATGACCTGATGACCCTATGCCGCGCTGACATTACAACCAAGAACCCTGAGAAAGTTAAGAAGTACATGAACAACTTCAACAAGGTTGAAGAACTAATGAAAGATGTCAAACTCAGAGATGAGATGAAAGCGTTCCATTCACCTGTAAGAGGAGAAGAAATAATGAAGACCTTCAACCTTAAACAAGGCCCTCAGGTTGGAGCTATAAAGCAATCAATCGAAAATGCAATCCTGGATGGAAAGATCGAGAATACTCACGAAGCTGCATTCCAGTACATGATGAAGCTGGATTTAAAGACTCTTTAAACAAGCCTCCAAACAATAATTTAAAACCCTATAAAAAAAGGCCCCGGTATTACCGAGGCCTTTTTTACTATTCGTAAAGTAATCTTAGCTTACTTAACAAGCATAACTTTTTGAACCGATACGTTATCCTG
>MDTB01066692.1_pt1 | contig 12557 bp, 12 predicted proteins | sample 811161 | NCBI WGS metagenome assembly MDTB01 (sample SAMN05326650, study PRJNA326480) | marine metagenome | isolation source: seawater | place: Mediterranean Sea | collected 2009 | reverse complement strand
GATAATTTTTCCTCAGATTGCACAAAAAGAAAAGTTGTAAAATTATTTTCTGAAAGAGAAAATTGCTTTTATATATGCAACGAAAAAAATACTGGTATCTCAGAAAATCAATTGAGATGCTTATCCATAGATGGTTATCAATTTCAAATGGTTTTAGGTTCTGATGATATTCTTATACCTGGAGCAATAGGAAAAATTTTACAAGTTATTTCAGAAAAAAATCCATCAATTATTTATTTAAACTATTATTCATATATAAAAAATTATTTTGAAGTCTATGAAAAATATGCGCCCAATAAAAATATCCTATTTAAAGACAACCATGATTTTTTGATGCACCCATCTGTTGGGCATTTTTCAGGATATATATTTAAAAGCAAACATGTTAAGAATTTTTTGCCAATTATAATTCAAAAGATTAGTCATCAAGATAGGGAAAGATTTAGAGGAATAATTGGATTTTTAGGAGCATTTATTGCAACTCAACAAAAAGAAAAAGTTTATTTTTACGGAGAAAGATTGCTTGCAACACTTTTTTCAAAAAAAGTATCTTATACAAGCATTGAACATAGATGCGTTGATTACTTAGATGCTTCCTATTTTCTTTTTTCAGAAAAAATTACTAAAGAAATACATTTAGAAAAAAGAAAGAGAATCGTAAAAAATATTCTTCTAAAATCATCAATAAGAGACTTACCTTTTATAAAAAAATCAAAAAATAAAATAATATTTAACAAGCTGTTAAACTATTATAATAATGATATATATTTCAAAATGGTAATAACGCCAATTTTTTATGTTATGCGAATTACTTTATTACAACTAATTACTAGATTTTTTGTAACTATTTATTTAAAAGCCAATAATAATAAGTTTTATGAAAAATAAACTGTCAATATGTATACCTACTTATAATCGTTTCGAGGTATTAAGCGAAACTCTTGAAAATATTAATGAAGTCTCAAAACATAATTTTGTATTTGAAGTAGTAATTGTTGACAATAATGAGAACGATAAAGCCAAAAATATTATTCGACCATTTTTATCAAAAAATAAAAAATTCAAGTATTTTAAAAATAAAAGAAATCTTGGCGGAGAAAAAAATTTTAAAGAGTGTGTTAAAAAAGCTTCAGCAGAATATATTTGGATAGTTGCAGATGATGATATCGTTACAAGCAATGCAATTAATTCAGTTCATTTTGCTGTTGAAAAAAATTTTAATCTTATTATTATAAATTGGGCAGTTTACTCAAAAAATTTGAAACATAAATTATTTGATGAGATTCTCGATACTAGGATCACATTTTCATCTGACAAAAATTTCATACTAAAGAAATTCGGTACTAGCCTCTCTTTTATTTCATCAATTATTTTTCAAAAAAAACTCTTTAATGAGAAAAATTTAACACTTTATGATAAGTTTGCGCCTTACGGATTATCATTTTTAACTTTTGTTTTTTCTTTAATTAGTAACGGACATAATAAAATCTATTTTGAAAAAACAAGTTTAATAATGCAAAGAGGTTTTAATAGCCCTAGGTTAAATAGCACTGAATATTATTATAATGTTTTTGCTGATGGGACTAATCTTTTTTTTAAAGAAATGATTAAATTGGGCTATAAAAAAGATTCTATAAAAATCGCTCGAATCAAAAATTTTAATAACTTTATTTTCAAAGACCTTTTAAATCGAAAATTAGAAAATAATGATTTTAGTTTAGCATTTAATAAGTCTTTATATAACTTCGGTGACATTTTATTAATCAAGTTTAAGATTTATGTAATCTATTTTTTCCCCTCAATAATGTTTAAAATTGCTAAAAAAATTAAATCCTCTTTCAAATGATAAAATATTTTTTAAGGAAAATAAATGCTGATGATAAAGTACTATTATTTCTATCAAGTCGAGCATTTTCTACTTTATCATATCCAATTACAATTTCATTAATCATTGCATATTTGACTCCCGAAGAGCAGGGATATTATTATACATTTTTAACATTATTAAGTTTTTCGATGTTTCTAGAGTTAGGCTTAGGTGTTATTTTAACTAATTTTGCAAGCCATGAATTTTCTAATTTATTTTGGAGTAATCATAACGAACTAAAAGGGAATGAAAAATCAATCTTAAGAGTTCATTCTTTAATTAAAAAAACTATTTATTGGTTTTTAATTTTAGCACTAGTCTTCGTTATTTCTATGTTAGGAGTGGGACATTTCCTTTTCAATGAGAGCTTACCAAATCATAATATTTCGTTTGTATGGCTAGTGTTTTTAATAGTTTTTTCTCCTGGATTAATAGTAGGCCCTTTTCTATCAATTCTGTCAGGTTTTGAAAGAATTAAAGAAGTTCAAATTATCAAATTACTACAAATATCCATTAGCATTATTTGTTTATGGATTGCACTTTATTTCAAGCAAGGAATTTTTGCATTAGTTATACAATTTCTAGTTCAAAATGCTATATCATCTTCCTACATATTTTTTAAATACAGAAAATTATTATATGATTCAATGAGATCATCAAATAACTCATTTAATTGGTCTACAGAGATTCTTCCTTTACAACTTAAAACTGGTTTTGCATGGATAGTAACGTATTTGGGGTTAAACTTGTTAATTCCTTTTTCCTTTAAATTATTTGGTCCAGTAGTTGCAGGACAATTAGGTATGTCGTTTAAAATTGCTCAAGTAGTTTCAATAGTATGTCTAGCGTGGATAAATACTCGCGTTCCTCAGATGGGAAAGATGGTGGCTCAGAACGAATATAAAAAATTCCTTCATTTTTTCAATAAAACTTTAAAATCAATTTTTTTAGTAGGTATCATCATTTTAATATTAATCTCAATCTTTTTATTTGCATCAAAATATTTAAACCTAGAAAGCTTTAATGGTAGAATCTTGCCCATTAGAATGGTTTTAATATTATCTATTGGTTATTTCTTTGCTTCATTATCAAATTATTTATCTATGACGATTAGAGCATTCAAAGACGAAAAAATGATTATTCCAAATTTCATTGCACTAATATTTTATATTATTACATTTTATTTATGCTATCATTTTAATGATTTAAACTTGATTGTAAATAATTTCTTAATTATCAATTGTTTTATTCTTTTCCCGTCATCACTATTTATGATCAAAAATTTGTTTAGAAGTAAGGGTGTTTTGTAAGAAAAATTGGTATTGTAAATTATACTTATAGAGCCTAGCTTTCCACTATGAAAGATAAAAAAACTCATCAAGCAATATGGCTTACTGGTCAGCCAGCAAGTGGGAAAACCACATTGGCAAACCTCTTAATTGAGCACTTAGAAATTCATGAACCAAAACAAAATTTTTATAACATTGATGGTGATGATTTAAGAGATTTATTTCAAAATAAAGACTATTCAAAAAAAGGACGCTTTGCAAATATAAGACTTGGTATGAGCATAGGTGCTTACCTAATTAATAAAAAGCAATTCCCAATAATTTCTCTTGTTTCACCATATAGAGAATTGAGAGAGGAGTTTAAGTCTAAATTTAACGTTCTAGAGGTTTATCTTCATACATCAGAAATTAGAGGTCGAGAAGATTATTTTGTTAAAGATTACGAAAAACCTCTTGAAAATTTTTTAGAAATTGACACTACAAATATATCAGAAAAGGAAAGTCTTAATGAAATACTCAATGTTTATCGGTAGGTGGCAACCTTGGCATGCAGGCCACAGGTGGTTAATAGATCAAAGATTAAATGAAGGCAAAAATGTTTTAGTTTGCGTTAGAGAAGTTAGTAAAGATGATAATAATCCATATGATCCTTATGAAGTAAAGAATAATATTGAAAAAGAATTATATGATTTAGTAGAGCTTAAAAAAGTCAAAGTTATTGTTATTCCAGATATTGAATCTGTAAATTATGGTAGAGGTGTTGGATATGAAATTATTGAACATGTTCCACCTACAAAAGTAGGTGAAATCTCTGCTACAAAAATTAGGAAAGAATTAGCTGAAAATAAAAAATAAATCACATGAATTTTTCAAACTCCAGTAATCATCTCATTGATTCACTTAATGGTATAAATTTTTCTGATATAGATTCTCAAGTTTCAAATTTAGCTGCTAGGATAATTGAAGCCATTAATAATAATAACAAAATTTTAGTTTGTGGCAATGGAGGAAGCGCTGCTGAATCTGATCATTTAGTAGCTGAGTTAATATGTAAGTTTAAGAACGTAAGAAGAGCTATTCCTGCTTATACATTAAGTCCAAATATTTCTACTTTAACAGCAATAGGTAATGATTTCTCATTTGATAAAGTTTTTTATAGAACTTTAGAAGCATTAGGATCAGAGGGTGATATACTAATTTCTTTGTCTACTTCTGGTAATAGTAAGAATGTTGTAAATGCAATCAATTTAGCAAAAGATTTAAATATTTATACATTCTCATTGCTTGGACAAGGCGGCGGTGAAATAAATAAAATTAGTTCAGAATCGTTTATTGTTCAGTCAGATATTGTATCAACGATTCAAGAAATTCATTTAATTTTTTTACACGCCTTGTGCAGTCAAATTGATAATTTAATTGAAAGTTAATGAGAGTCTTAGTAACAGGCGGATGTGGTTTTATAGGATCAAATTTTCTAAATCTTGCATTCAAAAAGAACTTTGAATCTATAATGAATATTGATTCTTTAACTTATGCGTCCAACCAAGAAAATATCAATATTGAAGACCAAAACAATTATGAATTTCGTAACATTGATATAACCAATAAAGATTTATTAAAAAAGGCTGTATTAGATTTTAAACCTAATATTATTGTTCACTTTGCCGCTGAATCACATGTAGATAATTCTATTTCAAACCCACAAAATTTTATTAAAACAAATGTACTTGGCACTTATAATCTCATTGAAATTTCAAGAAAATATTATGAAGATAATGATATAAGTGATTTTCACTTCATTCATATATCAACGGATGAAGTTTTCGGAGATCTATCTGATACGGGCTTTTTTAAAGAAGATACTCCATACGATCCAAGCTCTCCATATTCTGCTTCAAAAGCTGCATCTGATCATTTAGTTAGTGCGTGGAAGAAAACTTACCAATTTCCTGCAACTATACTTAATTGTTCTAACAATTTTGGTCCCAATCAACATATTGAAAAACTAATTCCTACTATTATTACTAAATCATTCACAAAGAATAAAATTCCAGTTTATGGTAATGGATTAAATGTAAGAGAATGGATATATGTTGAAGATTACTGTAATGCAGTATTTGAAGTTATTGATCAACGCTCCAAATCAATTTTTGAAACATTTTGCGTAGGTAGTGGAAATGAATTAACAAATATAGATATTGTTGAAAAAATTTGTTCTTTAATTAATGAAAATTATAATCTTGAGCATGACTGTCTTGATTTAATAACTTTTGTTGAAGATAGAAAAGGACATGATTTTAGATATGCCATAGATTCTTCTAAAATAAAAAATATTTTAAAATTTTCCGCAAAAACAGATTTCGATAGCGCACTAATTAAAACTATCAAATGGTATAGGAGTAAATTATAAAAGGAATTATTTTAGCTGGGGGGAGTGGTTCAAGATTATATCCACTTACAAAATATGTAAGCAAGCAATTGCTTCCAATATATGACAAACCTATGATTTACTATCCTTTAAGTACTTTAATGCAAGGCGGTATTAGAGATATTCTTATCATTAGTGATAAAGTTAATATTAAATCTTATAAAAAATTGTTTGCAGATGGAAATCAATTCGGAATTAACTTAACGTATTGTATTCAAGATAAGCCCAATGGAATTGCTGAGGCATTTATTTTAGGAGAGGAATTTATAGGTAATGATAATGTAGCTTTAATTTTAGGAGACAATATCTTCCATGGAGAAAATCTTCAAAAGCTAATAAAGTCAAGCATTAGCAAAACTAATAATGGCCAATGTGTCATTGTTGGACATAAAGTACCTGATCCAGAAAGATATGGAGTAGCTGTATTAGAAAAAAATAGAGTTATTGAGATTCAAGAAAAACCTAAAAAGCCAAAGTCTGATATTGCAATAGTTGGATTATATTTTTATACAAATGATGTAGTTAAAATGTCAAAATCATTAAAACCATCTAAAAGGAACGAGCTCGAAATTACTGATTTAAATAACTTATATTTACAGAAAGAAAAAATTGATGTTAGTCTTATGGAAGAAGGATTTACTTGGCTTGATACAGGGACTTTTGATTCATTGCATAAGGCTTCAATTTTTGTAAGATTATTACAAAAAACTAGCAATTATAGATTAGGATTAATTGATGAGGTTGCATTTCAAAATAATTTTATTTCTAGTCAACAATTAGAAAAAAACCTGGTATATTTATCTGAAGATTTTCAAAAATATTTAAAGAAAAAATATTTATAATGTTTGATCCAATAAAAGAAATTTTAAAAGTTGTAATTAAAAGAAAAAGTTTATTTTCTAAGTTTTTTTTCTTTTTAACCACGATATCGTTGCTTTATTTGCTTTTTTTAAGAGTGCCAACTTATACATCCCATGCTAAAATTTTTATTAATTCAAAAGAAAATCCAATACCTGGAAAGTCTTTTTTGGGAGGATTTTTAGGAAATCAATCAGATGGAGCTAGGGATGTACAGATTTTATCAGAAATAATAATTGGAAATACATTTTTTAAGCAACTTCTCAACTCTGAAAAGATTATAAGTATTACCAATGGTGAAGAATATAATTTCAAAGCATTTATTGCTAATGAAGCTGATAGTGATAATGTTGAAAAAATGCATGCACATTTTTTAGAAATTCTCAAAATGTCTTTTGATAGTAAAAGGCAAATAATTACTATTGGTGTAAAATCAGATTACAGAGCAATAACTAAAAATTTGAGTTCACTTTTATTAGAACAAATTGAGAGCTCGTATTTTTCATACAAAAATTCTTTAGAAAAAAATAAAATTAAGTCTATTCAATTTAGGCTTGATGAAGTTCAAGTAAGTTTATCTAAAATTCAAAGTACAATTACTGCTTTTCGAAAAGAAAATTTGGAATATGAAAAATCACCAAAATTATTAATAGAGTATGAAAATTTTTTGAGAGAAAGATTAATCTTAGAACAAACTATTAGTACTTTATACTCTCAGAAAGAAATGTCTGAAATAGAAATGAAATTAAATAAAGATCTTTTTTTAATTATTAACGAACCTTATTTACCTACTTATAAAGATGAGCCTACAAATCGTAAATTATTATTAATTCTTTCTCTATTCTCATTTATCATATCACTTTCGGTTACTTTAATTGTTCATGAGTTAAAAAAAACAAATAGGATGAATTTATGAAGGTAGTAATTTTATGTGGAGGACAAGGTACGCGAATTCGCGAACTAACTGATTTAATACCTAAACCAATGGTAGATATTGGCGGTAAACCAATTGTATGGCATATTATGAACTCATATGCACAATTTGGAATTAAAGACTTTGTTTTAGCACTAGGCTATAAAGGAGATATTATCAAAAATTATTTTTTAAACTATAAAAGTTTATCAAACAATTTTACAGTTAATCTTTCTGATGGTTCAGTAGAGGTAAATCAATCTAATTATTCTGGCATTGATTGGAATGTAACTCTTGTTGATACAGGTGAAAATTCTATGACTGGATCTCGAATAAAACAGCTCGAACCGTTTATTGAAGATGAAAATTTTTGTGTAACATATGGGGATGGTTTAAGTAATGTGAATATAAGTGAAGAGATTAAATTTCACCTATCCCACAAAAAAATTGCTACATTAGTTGGAGTAAATCCACCCAGCAGGTTTGGAGAATTAGTAATTGGAGATAATAATTCAGTTACTCGATTTATAGAGAAAGCCGAAACTTCTGGAACGCAAGGATATATTAATGGAGGGTTCTATGTTTTCAATAAAAAAATTTTTGAATATCTAAGTGAAGATGAATCTTGTATTTTGGAACAAAATCCATTAGAAAATCTTGTAAATGATAATCAACTCCAAGTCTTTAAGCATAATGAATTTTGGCAATGCATGGACACTTTTAGAGAATTTCAACTTCTTAATAAGTTAGTAGAAGAATCTCCTTGGATAAATAATTAGGATGGACCTATTATCCACTTTTGCAAATAAGAAGGTTCTAATTACTGGATCAACAGGCTTTAAAGGGTCATGGCTATCAATTTGGCTTAATAACTTAGGCGCAAAAGTGTATGGTTTTGCATTAAAACCACTTACAGAGAATGACAACTTTGTTGTTGCAAAAGTTTCAAATCATATTTTTCAAGAGTACGGAGATATATGCAATTACAAAGATTTAAAGTATTACATAGAAGATGTACAGCCCGACATCATTTTTCATTTAGCAGCTCAGCCAATTGTTAAAGAAGCTTATATGAATCCCTTAGATACAATTAAAACAAATATTATTGGAACCGCTAACTTGTTCGAAATTTGTAAATCTTCAAATTCAATTAAGGTCATTATTAATGTAACAAGCGATAAATGCTATTTGAATCTTGATAAAAACCAAGCTTTTATCGAAGATGATATGCTCGGTGGGAAAGATATATACAGTGCAAGTAAAGCTTGTTCGGAAATATTAAATTATGCCTATTATAATTCTTTTTTCAAGGAAAGCAATATATCAATTTCATCTGTCAGAGCAGGCAATGTTATTGGCGGAGGAGATTGGCAACAAAATAGAATTGTTCCTGACGCAATGAGAGCATACGAAAGTAAAAAAAAATTAATGATTAGAATGCCTAGTGCTACTAGACCTTGGCAACATGTCATTGAGCCTTTGATGGGATATTTAATTCTAGCTGAAAAAATGTATAACAATCCAAAGAAGTATGATGGTCCATGGAATATGGGGCCATCAAATGAAAAAAATCTAACTGTTGGAGAGTTAATATCTAAAATAAGTATAAAATTAGGCGGACTTAATTATGAAACAGCAAATAACGATATTTATGAACCAAATTATTTAAGGTTGTCCTCCAAAAAAGCTGAAAATCAGCTTGGATGGAAAAAAATACTTTCAGACGGTGAAATGGTTGACTTGATTTGCGACTGGCATTTGAAATATAGAGAAACAGAAGTATACAATCTATGTAAAGAGCAGATTAAATTTTATATGAGGAAATTTCATGAAAGAACAAGTTAAAAATCAAATTTTTGAATTAGTAAAAAAGTATTATGATTTAGAGCACAAGTCTAAATCTTATACTAAGGGTGATCCAGTTCCAGTTTCAGGCCGAGTTTATGATGAAGAAGATTTAATTAACTTAGTAGATTCATCTTTAGATTTTTGGCTCACTTCTGGAAAATATGCAGAAAAGTTTGAAAAAGATTTTGCAAAATTTTTTGGATTAAGATCAGCCTTATTAACAAATTCAGGTTCTTCAGCAAATTTACTTGCTGTAAGTGCACTCACGTCTGCAAAGCTAGGAGATAGGCAATTAAAACCTGGAGATGAAGTAATTACTGTTGCTGCTGGATTTCCAACAACTGTAAATCCAATAATTCAAAATAATTTAGTTCCAGTCTTTATAGATGTAGAATTTCCAAGTATGGAAGTTGATATTGAATCGCTTAAAAATGCAATTTCAAATAAAACAAAAGCTATCATAATTGCTCATGCTCTTGGAAATCCTTTTGACGCAAAGAAAATAGCAAAAATTGCAAAAGATAATAACTTGTGGTTTATCGAAGATAATTGTGATTCTCTGGGTTCGACTATTGACGGCCAGCTAACAGGAACTTTTGGTGATATATCTACTGTAAGTTTTTATCCAGCACATCACATAACAATGGGAGAAGGTGGATGTGTTTTGACTAATTCTGCTAAATTAAAAAAAATTATCGAATCATTTAGAGATTGGGGCAGAGATTGTTGGTGTCCTCCAGGACAAGATAATACTTGTGGAAAGAGATTCAACTGGAAATTAGGACAATTGCCAAAAGGTTATGATCATAAATACACATATTCTCATGTAGGTTATAATCTTAAAGTAACAGATATGCAGGCAGCTATAGGTTGTTCACAATTAAAAAAACTAAATAGTTTTATTGAAACTAGAAGAGAGAATTATAGCATGCTTTACAAAAAGCTTTCTGAATTTAAAGAATACTTAATTCTTCCAGAAAAGAATAAAAACTGTGAACCTAGCTGGTTTGGTTTTCCTATTGCTGTAAGAAGTGAAAAAAATATAGATAGAGATGATTTGGTTAAATATTTAAATACAAACAAAATTGGAACAAGACTATTATTTGCTGGAAACCTATTAAAACAACCTGCATATTTAAATATTAAACATAGAATTGTTGGAAATCTGAGTAATTCAGATAAAGTAATGAAATATATTTTTTGGATAGGTGTTTATCCTGGAATTGATGATAAAAAAATTGAATATATATATGAAATATTCTCGAATTATTTTATGAATATTAAGACATAAATATTTATAGTTATTAAGTAAATTTATGAATGCTAACTTGAACTCCAAAAAAATTCTTATTACAGGCGGATCAGGTTTTTTTGGTAAATCAATACTTTCTTTCCTAAAAAAAGAATCAAGTCTATCAAAAGTAATTATTTTATCTAGAAATCCTGATTCAATCAAAAAATATTTTAACCTAAATGATTTTAATTTTGATATTGATTTAATTTCCCATGATATAAAAAATGAAATTATGATTGAGGAATCTATAGACTTTATCATACATGCCGCGACAGAATCTAGCACATCACTTTCAAAAGATAATCCACTTTTGATGAGAAGTACAATTGTAGATGGGACTAAAAATGTATTACAATTTGCTGTTAAAAATCATACTAAAAGAGTGTTATTTGTTAGTTCTGGTGCTGTGTATGGTAAAAATAGCAATATAAGCTCGGGACTCAAGGAGAGCGATTTTAATAAAGTAGATTTTTTAAACCCATTAAGTTCTTATTCGCTTTCAAAGCAGCATGCAGAACATTTATGCGCTTTGTATGCAGCAAAATATAACATCAGCTTTGTAATTGCTCGATGTTTTGCATTTGTCGGACCATATTTACCCTTAAACGCTCACTTTGCAATTGGCAACTTTATTAATGATGCTATCAACGGTAATGATATTATTATTAAAGGTGATGGAAATACAATCAGATCATATTTATTTGCTGACGATTTGGCTGAGTGGTTATTAACAATATTACTGAGCGGTAGTGACAGCGAAGCATACAATGTTGGGTCCAAGAATAAAATAAGTATTTATAATTTGGCAAATAAAGTGATTGAAGCCCTTGAAAGCCAATCCAATGTGCGTATAATGAGCGAACCAAGCGATTTAATAGATTCATACTTTCCAAATACTAACAAAATTGTGAATGATTTGAATGTTGTTGAAAAGCATAGTTTGATTGATGCAATTAAAATTACTGCTAAACATCATCTAAAAAATAATTATTAAAAATGAGGCTAATATTTTTGAATTCATCTACATTATTATTTTTTTAATTAGCCTATTTCTTTTAATAGGAATCAATTATAATTCTTTTTTTATTATAATTATTATTTCAATGTTTCTGGAGCATGAGTTTTTTTGGATTAGAGAGAATAATTTGATACCATTCAATTTAAGGCCATCTTATGTTATTACATTTATTAGTCTAATATATCTTTTGCCAAATCTTTTTCAAAAAATAAAAAAAGAATTAAATTTTGAAACTCACCATAAATTTTTATTACTCTATTACATATATTGTTTTTTAACTCTCATTATAAACCCAACATTTCCTTCCATTGAACATTTTGGCCAAATATCAATAGGAATATTCTTGTACTTTACATTCATAATTTTAATAAAAAATAAAGATTTTCATTTAATCTATAGCATTTTTTTGCTTGGGGGGGTGCTTCAATTAATTATTGGTTCTTTCCAGGTAATAGCTGGTATGTTGACTGTTGAAAATATTTATAATTTAAATAGTTTTGTTCAGCATTTAGATTTAGTTCCTTATGGAAGACCTTTTGGTACATTTGTTGAGCCTGATTTCTATGGAGCAATTTGTACTTTTTTTATATTCATTTTTTTAGAACAATATTACCAGAAACCTGAAAAAAAATTCTACTTTATAGCATCATTTTTTCTATTGTTATTATTATACTCTGCTGTAAGAGCATCAATCATTGGATTTATTATTAGTTTATTAATTCTTTTATTTGCATTAAAAGATAGAATTAAAATTTCAAGAGTTGAGGGGATATTAGCTTTTTACACATTTTTAATTTCAATACCTCTATTTTACAGTACTTTAGTTCGTTTTTCATATTTTTTAAGACCTGACTTTTGGTCTGAAGGTTATATGAATCCTCGTTTACTACAAACAGGTGTAAGCTTTTCTCAATTCCTTGAAAACCCTATTTTTGGTAATGGCTTAAATGCTTATCGCTTTCTTGGTACTCAATATTCAAATGCTGTTGAAGACTGGATGCCTGACTGGGTAATTTCTGGCTATGATCCATCACTATTAACT
>MDTB01114588.1_pt1 | contig 12558 bp, 11 predicted proteins | sample 811161 | NCBI WGS metagenome assembly MDTB01 (sample SAMN05326650, study PRJNA326480) | marine metagenome | isolation source: seawater | place: Mediterranean Sea | collected 2009 | reverse complement strand
TTGTATCCTTTTTTAATCATCAAATCATAATGATGTTCAAAATATATAAATCTTATTTTTTTAAAATCTTCATCTGAGATCCCTTTAATTACATTATACTCATAACCCTCAGTATCTATTTTAAGAATATCAATTTGTTTAATAAATTTATCTTTAATAATATTTGATAGATTGCTTAAATTAATTTTCTGTTTTTTTTTTAAGAAATTTTTTCCCCTCAAGAAAATTGAAAATAATTTTTTTTTTCTTTTATAATAAGATGTGTTTTGATCAATACTATTGAAAGTTGATGATGAACTCTCAGTCATTATATTAAGTTCTCCGAGCTCATCAATATTACTTATACCAAGATTTATTAATTCAACTTTTTCATTATTATATCTTAGTTGATTTTTAAGCTGAAGAAATAAGTCAGTATTTGGTTCAAAAGAAAATATTTTGTTTATATGAAAATTATTTATAAAAAAATCTATAGTTTCACCTTTGTGAGCTCCAATATCTATAATTGTCAAAGGCTGTGTATTAAGTCTATATTTAAAAAATTTGAGAACTTTTTTTTTATTAGAATAATCAATAATGCTTATTAAAAAGGTAAGTATTTTTAAAAATAAATTATTTAACATACATAATCATTAATCTTCCAACAAATTTTCCTCAATTTTGAATCTTTTTTATAATAAAAAAGCCAAAATATGAAATTTAAAAATGTACAGTCTATCACTTTAATTTATATAGTTTATAAAAATGACTCTAATGCTTAAAATTTTTTCAAATAATAACGTTTATCGTAAAGAGATTTTTTTTTTATTTTTCCTTTATATTACATTATTAATAAGTTTTTTAATTGGAGAAAATTCTACTGGTGGAGCTCTCAAAGACTACATAAACCAAAAGAGTATAAGCATAAAATTTTCGTCTGATTTTTTTGAAACTCTTTATACATATGATAAATTTTCAACAAGACATTCACCTATTTTAATAATTTTTTTATCGTTTTTTGAAAAAATCTTTCTTTCAGATATCTTAATAAGATTAATTCATCTTCATTTGTGTTTATTTTTACCATTAATTTTTTTTAATTGTTTGAAAATCAAATTCAAAGATATAGATAAAAAAATATTAATACTACTTACTTCACTAATTTTTTTATCTCCTACATTTAGAAGTCTCGCTATTTGGCCTGATAGCAGATTATTTGGACTTATTTTTTTTTCGATTAGTATTTTTTACTTTTTAAAATTTAATGAAAACAAAAGATTTATATTTGCAATAAACAATATTTTTTTTGTAGCTCTAAGTTCTTATCTAAGTCCAAATTTTGCTGTTTTTTCTATTTTTTTCATGATGAAATTTATTTTCTATTATAATTTTTTTTCGCATAAAATTTTTTTATTAATTATACTAAATTTATTTTTAGCTTTTCCTGCATTTTATTACATATTTATCTTAGAAATTAATTTTTTTTTAAAGTCTGCTGCTATAGGCATTAAAACTAATGAAAGCATTATTTTTAATAATTTATTCAATGATGTCTTAATTACTTTTTCACTAATTTTTTTTTACTTAATACCTTTTATTTTTACTAAAGTAATCAAATTAAATGAATTTTTTACTATAAAAAATTTTTTTATTTCTATAGTAATTTTTTTATCTTGTGTGTTTTATTTTGATTATAATTATTTATATAGCGGTGGAGGAATTTTTTTAAAATTTTCAAACTATTTTTTTAATAATAATTACTTATTTTATATCATTTCATTTTTAGCTATCTTATTGATTTTACCAATGATTTTAAAAAACTATTTTAATCTTTTATTGTTTGTGTTAATTATTTTGAGTAATCCACAATATACAATTTATCACAAATATTTTGATCCCTTTTTACTTATAGCATTCTTTACAATTTTTAACTTAGATATCGATTTGGATAAAATTTCAAAAAATAAAAGTTATTTATATATTTTCTCATATTTTGTAATATTTTTAATAATAAGTAATCTTAAACATATATGGACGATTTAACATTAATAATACCAGCAAAAAATGAAAAGGAATCTTTACCTTTGGTATTGGATGAATTGAAAAAGTATAAACTTAAGATAATCATTATTTTAGAAAAAAATGATATTGATACTATTAATTCATTAAAAGGTTATGATTGTGAAATTTTATATCAGATTAATAAAGGATATGGTGATGCTTTAATACAAGGTATCAATAATGTTAAAACTAAATATTTTTGTATTTTTAATGCTGATGGCTCTTTCAATCCAAGTGAATTAAATAATATGTATAAAAAAATTAATGAAAATAATTTGGATGTAATTTTTGCTAGTAGGTATGAAAAAAATTGTAGTAGTGAAGATGATACATTTATAACATATATAGGAAATTTCCTATTTACTAAAATTGGTAACATATTCTTTGGTTTGAAAATTACTGACATTCTTTATACTTTTGTAATGGGAGAGACACTTAAGGTAAAAAATTTAAATTTAGAGAGCAAAGATTTTGTTTTTTGTGTTGAATTACCAATAAAAGCAATAAGAAATAGACTAAATATTTCTACCTCAAAATCCAATGAAAGAGCTAGATTTGCAGGCAAAAAAAAGGTGAGTGCTTTTTTTGACGGTTTTTTAATACTCAAAGGTTTATTTAAGCTTTTTTTTAAATAAATTTTAAGAGACCTTTTTTTTTAATGAAAAGTAAATAATTAAATAAAATAAAATTGATGTAAGTAATAACAAAAACTGAGTTTGAGTATAATTTATATTTAATGATGCAAGATAAAATACAAATAAATTAAATAAATTAATAATTATACTTGATAAATTATTTGATAATAAACTACTCAATCCAAATCTCTTTTTAATTATTAAATATAAATAGTGATGTAAATGATTATTATCAGGTTTCATAGGATTCTTATTAATTAAAAATTTCCTTATTATTGAAAACAAATTTTCAAAACATGGATACCAAAGTAAAATGATAATGAAATAAGGTGATATTGTAGGATTTTTATTATAAATCATTACTAAAATAAAACCCACTAAAAAACTTAACGAATAAGCTCCGCCATCTCCCATAAATAATCTATTTGAAAAGTTCAAAATTAATAAAAAAGATAAAATTATAATTAAAAAACTGAAGCTTTCATTACTGAGTCCAATTGTTTGTAGTAAATCTAATTTAATTAAAATTAACAAAATTATTATATTGTATCCTAGGAAAAGACCATTTAATCCATCTATAAAATTAGATCCATTAATGAGAACCATTAAACAAAATACTGTGAAAAAATAACTGTAAAACGTATTTTGAAAATTATTATCAATATATTCTATTCTTGAAGGCAAAACTTCTAATTTTGTCCAAAATATAAATAAAGTAATAATAATAAATTGAATTAAAAATCTATATTTAGCAGTAGCCAAAATATTAAGATCAGACAATAACCCCAAAACGAATAATAAAAAAAATGAAAAGAACATTAAAGGATATGTGCTATAAAAAAATAAAAAAATTGGTAATAGTAAAAATATACCACCAGATAATGGAACTGAATGATTCAAAAATTTTTGATGAATGAATCCACTATGACTTTTTAAAAAATCTGTCTTAAATATTATAAAGTTAAATATCAATATCAATATAATGTAACTTATTAAATTTATTATCATTATTTAAATGTTGTTTTTTTCAAAAAATTTAAAGATAATATTACAGTAAAATATACTGATTTAAAAAATCCAAATCTCATAAAAGTATTATATACCTTGAAACTATCACTCAATTTTTGAAAAGTTGAAGCAGAAAGAGAGTCTTTTGACTTTGTCCATTTTGTAAGTCTTTTATCTAAAGAATAAATATGTATTCCTTTTTTTAATATATTAAGCCACATTACAAAATCCTCTTTTGTTTTAAGATTTACAAATCTGATATTTTTTGAATAAATTTTTTTATTAAATATTACTGTCGAAAGACCAATATCACATGAGGAAATTAAATCTTTTATCGTCCTAAAATTTCTTGCTTTTCTATTGCCAATTAATTCATTTTTAATATTTATGATTTCATACGAAGTGTGAGTTATTAAATAATTATTCTTTAACATGAATTTAATTTGTGTACTTAGCTTATTTTTTTTCCATATATCATCAGCATCTATCAAACAAATAAAGGAGCCGTTAGATTTATTTATACCTTTGTTTCTGGAAACTCCAGCTCCAAGATTTTTTTTATTTACTATAATTTTTATACGTTTATCTAATTTTTGAAATTTTTTTAAGTATTCTAATTCAGATTTATCTTGATCATCATATATTATTATTACCTCAAAATTTTGATAAGTTTGTTTTAAAACTGATTTTAGGGTCTGATTTATAAATTTTTTTTTCTTATAATAAGGTATGATGATACTTGCTTTGTGCATTAATTACATTATTTAACTAAATAAAATGTTTTTTCTATGAAAAAAAAGATTATTATTTTCATGCCATCTATCGAGGGTGGTGGCGTTGAAAAAAACTTAATTCTAGTAACCAATTATTTATCTAGAAAAATCAATAAAATTACACTAATTACAATTTCAAAAAAATTCAAAAATAAATTTGATAAATCAGTTGAATTTAAGACTTTCAATTTTGATATTTGGGATAAATTATCTAGAAGATTCAAATATTTTTTAGCACTCTTATTGCTTATTAAAGAGTTTCTAAAAGATAAACGAAGATTGGTTTTTTCTTTTCAGGCAAACATATATTGTATAATTTTATGTAAAATATTTGGGGTTAGAATAATTGTTAGATCTAATTCAGCTCCTATAGGATGGTCACAAAATCCAATAAAAAAATTAATATTTCGTGTATTACTAAATAAAGCTGATCAAGTAATGGTTAATAGTTTTGAATTTAAAGAAGCTCTAAAAAATCAATTTAAAGTAAATGCAAAATGTATCTATAATCCATTAAACAAAATAGAAATTATTAAAAAATCAAAATATAAATCTAAAAAATATTTCAAAACTAAAAACAAATTAAGAATTTTAAATATTGGAAGATTTACTGAACAAAAAGACCAAATTACTTTTTTAAAGGCACTAAATCTACTCAAGAATAAAATCGAGTTTGAAGCCATAATTGTAGGAAGAGGAAAATTAAAAATTGAATTAGAAAATTTTATTTTTAATAATAAGTTAAAAGATCATGTAAAAATAGTTAATTTTTTGAATAATCCCTATCCAATAATGAGACAAACAGATTTGTTTATTTTGACATCAAAATATGAGGGCTTGCCAAATGTATTATTAGAATCTTTATCGCTTAACAAATTTGTTATTTCAAGTGATTGTCAGACTGGTCCTAAGGAAATTCTTATGTTTGGTAAAGGAGGTTTGTTATTCAAAGTAGGTGATTATAAAAGTTTATCGAAAAAAATTTTGTTTTTCAAAAAAAATAAATTTCTTTGTAACAAAAAATTAATTTCTGCTAGAAAAGAATTAATAAGATTTGACTATTCTTACAATCTTAAAGAATATTATAATTTAATTAAAAAAAATATTTAGCTTAAGACAAAATCTTATCCAAAACTTGAAAATGTCTGAATTTTGAATATTTCATAGAATTTTTTTTTAAATTAATTTTTTTTGTTTGAATATCTTTAAGTTTTAAATAATCTTTAAAAGCATTTGATAATGCATTTTTTTTATTAGACTCAAATAATATTCCTCTTTTTCCATCTTCTAAAAATTCTGAAGGTCCATTTGGACAATTGCTTGAAATAACAAATAAATTTGAAATTGCAGCTTCCACAATGACAAAGCCGACTTCTTCCCAAAGAGAACTAAGAACAAAAATTTCTGCTTTATCAAAAAAACTGTAAACATTATCTACATAACCAAACAAATAAATTTTATTCTGCATTTGTTTTTTTTTGATAATTGCTTCAAGTTTTTTTCTCTCTTCCCCCTCACCTAGAATTACTAATATAAAATTACTATTAGACTCTGAAAACTTTGAAAATTCATCTATTAGATAAGAAAAGTTTTTTTGTTTTGTAAGCCTTCCAGCAGAAATAATTACTCTTTTATTGTTAATTAATTCAAAATTTTTAAATTCTTTTTTTTTTAATTCTATAATCTTGCTTAAATCTAAAATTGCATCTGGTAAAAAGAATAATTTATTATTTTGAAATATTCTTATTTTATTTAGTTTTGATTTTAGTTCTTCTGTGGGACAAGTAATACAAAAAAGTTTTTTTGATGCAAGTTTCCAAAAATACTTTCTTATAATATTTAACTTAGGTAAACCTGATATTCTCAAAATAAAATTTGTTTTGATGTTAAAAAAAATCATGATTGACAAAGGTAATGAGGTAATTAAATGAGCAATTAAAAAATTTGGTTTAGATTTTACCAATAAATTGAGTAGTTGAAAAAAAGTTAATAAATATATTAGTAGATAAGAAAATCTACTTTGTAGAAAACCTTTTTTTGGTAAATATTTGAAAAATTTATATTTGAAGTTAATAACTTTTACATTATTTTCTGAAAAAAAATTTATGTAATCATCCCATTCTCCACATGAATTTATAATTGAAACTTCATAAGTTTCTTTACTATATTTCATTAATGAAATCGCTGAATTTAAAGTAGATTTAACTGTTCCGACAGGATTTAAACAAGGAGACCAATAATAAATATTCTTTTTCATAAAATATAAAATTAAAAAATTTGATAATATACTAATTTGGTAAGTATTAAATCTTACTTAAAAATTTCTTATTCTTCATTGCCCAATTAATTAACTTTTTAAGACCTATATCTATATTTGTATAATTTTTAAAACCAGTTATTTTTTTTAATTTAGAGTTACTTCCATGAGTTTTATATACATCAGCTAATTGTTTAGATCTTTGAATAATCTTTGGTTTTCCAAAAACAGAATCTAGTTTGTCTAAAATAATTTTAAGACTAACAGGTTTGCCATAACAGACATTAATAATAGTATTTTTATTTTTAAAATTTTTATTAGTTAATATAATAATATTTTTGATAACATCACTTATGTAAGTAAAATCTCTGTAATGTTTTCCATAATTATTTAAATAAAATTTTTTTCTACTAAATTTAGATAATATATATTTTAAAATTAACATATCTGGCCTTCCCCATTCGCCATAGACAGTGAAAAGTCGTAAGCCTATAAATTTAATATTATAATAATTTGAATAAATTTCAGCTATCTCTTCATTATTTTTTTTACTTAAAGAATAAATATTTTTTGGATAAATTTTATTACTTTCTTTTAAAGGAAAGATTTTTTTTTCTCCATAAACTGAACTGGATGATGCATATAAAATTTTTTTTACTTTATAGATTCTTGACAATTCTGCTAAATTAAAAAAACCTACAATGTTTGAACTTACATAATCCCTTGGGTTAGATATTGAGTATCTCACACCTGCCTGAGCTGCTAAATTTATGATATATTTAAATTTATTCTTTTTAAAAAGAAGATCTAAATTTTTATAATTTGAAATATTTATCTTATAAAATTTAAATCTTTTATTTTTTTTTAATATTTGTAGTCTTTTATTTTTAAGAGATTGAGAATAATAATCATTTATATTATCGACACCAATTACTTTAATATTTTTTTTACTATTTAGTATTTCTTGACATAAATGAAATCCTATAAAACCTGCGCAACCTGTAACTAAAATTTTCATTTAAATATTTTATTAAAGTGTTTAAAAAATTTATATATTGCAATTATTAGAATTTCAAAAATATTTTGTTTATTATAGTATCTAATTTTAAGTTCTTCAAAAAACATTTTTCTATAATGAATAGTACTTGAAAACCCACCTCTTCTAAATATTCCAACAATTTCTCTTTTACTTGTAGATATACCTTTCATAGCATGGTGAACAATCATTCTGTAAAAATAATCATAATCTGCGTGATATTTATAATTTGTATTATATAGTCCTACTTTTTTTGCAGACTCTCTCTTAATAAAAAAACCAGTTGAATGACTAGAATAAAATCCCCAGCTATACTTAATCTTATGAGGTCTATATCCACTTAATACTCCCCAATGCTTTTTTACTGAACCAAACATAAAATCAATGTTTGAATTCTTTTTAATATATTTTGAAACTATTGATAAGGCATTTGAAGTATAAATATCATCTGAATTTATAATCCCAATGAAATGACCTTTTGCTAAAATCATTCCTTTATTAAATGCATCATATAACCCAATATCTTTCTCACTAACCCAATAAGATATTTTTTTTTCATATTTTTTAATAATTTTAAGAGAATTATCAGATGATCCACCATCAATTATAATATACTCAAAATTTTTTACTTTTTGGTTAATGACACTTTTAATTGTTTTTTCTAAAAATTTGTCATTATTTAAGACAACTGTTATTATTGATATTAATGGTCTCTTAATTTCTTTATTAAATTTTCTTAAACCACCTTCTCCAAATCTTTTATACTTCTTCTTGATAGGTAGTTTATGCAATGTTTTAAATTTTTCTTGAAAATTCATTCTGGTATTTAAATTATAATTTCTCTAATTTATTAGTGTGTTTTGACATCCAATTTAAAAATATGACAATAAATATTATATATATTTAATAAAAGATATAAATTAATCTTTATCTTTTTTTAAAAAATATTTTATATATGAATTAGCTTTGTACCAAATGAAAATCTTGCATGTAAATTTCTCTGACAATAAAGGTGGCGCATCTATATCGGTCATGAGATTACATAAATATCTTTTAGAAATAGGTGTGGACTCAAATTTATTAGTTGCTGACAAAGAATTAAATGAAAATAAAGTAATTAGTATAAATAAAACTTCTCAAAAAATCTCGAATATCATTAAGTCAAGTATTAGTAGAAATATTAAATTGTTTTTTAAGTCATCCAATAAGAACACACATTCTATCAACTTAATTCCCTCAAAATTATTAAATATAATAAATGAAATTAATGCAGATATTGTTAATTTACACTGGTTAGGAAATGAAACACTATCTATAAATCAAATTTCTAGAATTAAATCTAAAATCGTTTGGACTATGCACGATATGTGGCCTTTCTGTGGGGCAGAGCACTATACATCTGATGAGAGATATAAAAGAGGATACCTTAAAAATAATAGACCAGTATATGAAAAAGGATTTGATATTAATAAATATATTTGGGGGAAAAAAATTCTTAAATTTAAGAATGTTAATAAAATAATTGTAACTTCAAAGTGGATGCAAGACTGTCTTAAAGAAAGTTTAATTTTTAAAAATCTCCCAATAAAAGAAATCCCACTTATTCTTGATCAAAAATTCTGGTCACCAGTTAATGAAAGTGATACTGCAAAAAAAATACTTGGACTGCCTAAAAATAAAAAAATTATAACTTTTGGATCAGATAATTACTTAGGTAACGATAGAAAAGGTTTTAATTATATTATAAAGATTTTTGAATATTATGAAAACAATAACGATATAGAATTTGTTATTTTTGGTGAAAATAATTCAAATAAATTAAATAATTATTTAAAGAAGTTTAACGTAAAAAAAGAGTTCATTAACCTTGGTAAAATTAATGATCAAATAAATATGAAATTATTATATGCTGCATCAGATTTAATAATTTCTCCAAGTGTGCAAGAAGCATTTGGTCTAATAGTAAGTGAGTCTCAACATATGGGTGTACCTTGTGTCGTATTTAAAAATACAGGCTCAGAGTCAATAGTCGAACATAAAAAAACTGGGTATGTTGCGAAATTAAAATCTGTTGACGATTTTATAGAAGGCATTACTTGGTGTTTAGAAAACCTTAATAAAAAAGAAAAAATAATAAACGACTTGATTAGAGAAAAATTCAAAACAGATAAAATAATTAATGCTTATTTAGAATTTCTTAAAACTTAAATGATTGGTTATTTTAAAAAAAAAAAAATTAAGTTAATTCGACGTAAAATGGTTGATACACCTCTTCCAGCGTTTAGAAAAAAAATTGAATTAAATAATCTAAAAAAAGAATTTTCTTTCAAAACTAATTCCTTCGGTGAAAAAAATTCTGATAAAACCTTTTATATAATAAGAATAAATTATGGGGGTGGACTATTCTCAATAGTTTTATATGTACTAAGTGAAATTAGGTACGCTAAATCAATAAATGCAATACCTATTGTAGATATGGAATATTTCATTTCTAAATACAATGAAGGTAAAAAAATAAAAAAAACTTATAATTCTTGGGAGTATTATTTTCATAATATCTCGAATTATAGTCTTGATGAAGTATACCAAAGTAAAAATGTAATAATTAACTCAGGAATTCCAGATAAGAAGATGCCAAGAGATTGGAAATCTGACCCTGAAATTTATAACACTTACTTCAAAAAATACATAAAGATTAAAGATGAATTTTATAAAATTGCTGAAAAGTTTTTTATTAAGAACTTAAAAGATAAAAAAGTTTTAGCAGTACATTTTAGAGGAAAAGGAATGTATAATACTCCAGGTCATCCGTTTACACCAACACCAAAACAAATTTTTTCAAAAGTGGATGAATATCTAAAACGTGGGTTTGATAAAATTTTTTTAGTAACAGCCCAGCAAAATTATTTAGATTTATTCAAAAAAAAGTACGGTGATAAAGTAATCTATTTAAATAGTTTTAGAACAAATACTACAAAGGCTTTTCATTATGAGAATGCTAGATTAAATCATAGATATAAGATGGGAAGGGATATTATTGTAGAAATGTTAATTTTATCAAAATTATCAACTTTAATTTGCTCTTTATCGAATGTTTCTCAATTAGCGTCATTAATTTCAAAGAATGATAAATTTGAAATTTATGAAATATGGAATGGATTTAATACGAATAATATTATTTTAGGTCTTTTTTTATGGGATCTTAAAAGAGTTTTACCAGAGTTTTTGGGGGGATTTAAAAAAAAGATTTAAAATATAATTTATTTAATATTTATTATTATAATGACTGAAGAAAATTTTAATACTGTTGTATTTGGAGCAACAAGCTTATTAGGTAAATCAATAATTAAATTTAAACCTAAAAAATTTGTTTATATTTCTAGAAAAAAAATTAATCAAAAAAAAATTAAATGGATCAAATTTTCTTTAAGTAAAAAAAAAATAATTACAAAAAAAAAAATTCAAATTGGTATTTTTTTAATAAGTCCACGCTATTTAAATAAAAATTTGAATAAAAAAATTTATGAGAAGGAATATTCTTTATTAAAAAAAATATTTTATCTTTATAGATTTAAAAGATTTATCTACATATCATCACCTACAATTTTTCAAAAAAATCATCCAATAGGATCTGTTAAAAAAAAATGTGAAGAATTTCTTATTAAAAATTCCAAAAAATTTGAAAATTTACAAATTTGGAGACCTTATAACTTGGTTGGCATAGATCACACAAACTTGAGTGACCACTTTCATAATTTATTATTTAAGAAAATTTTTATCAAAAAAAAGATTAATCATATTTTTTTCGGTTGTAAGTATGATGAAAGAGGTTATTCAGATGTGGATAATTTTATTAAAGTAGTTTTAGTCCAATCAAAAAAAAATATTAGTTTTGTCAAAAATTATGGAAATAAAGAAAGTATAAAAATTATTGAAATTCTCAAAATTTTTAATGATTCATTTTACAAGATTAGAGGTAAGAATTTTAAAGCAAAATTTTTAAAAGATAAGGCTAACAAAAATATAATTAATAAAAAAAGCAAAAATAGTATTTTTTCAAAAGATAATAATAAAATTTTGTTTAGAAGGTATTTAAGAAAAATGATAAAATTACACAAGATAAAATAAACTTTACCAAACAGAAATTTGGCTTGATTTAAATACAAAAGTATCCATAAGTGTTAAGTTAATCTTTTAACGAAAAATTTTGTAATGGAAAAAAAATCATCAGTTTGTATTATTGGACTTGGTTTTGTTGGTCTTACTTTAGCTGCAATTATGGCTAAAAGAGGGTTTAAGATTTATGGGGTTGAAAAAAAAAGATTTATTCTTAAAAATTTAAAATCCAAAAAAAGCCATTTTTATGAACCCGGACTGGATGATGATATTAAAGATATTATTAAAAAAAAAAATTTTACTTTTTATCCATCAATACCAAATAAAAAAGATATCAATACTTATATAATAAGTGTAGGTACTCCACTCAACAAATCAAAAAAAATCATTACAAAACATATTATCTCAACTACAAAAAAAATAGCTAAGCAGCTTAAAAATGGTGACTGTATAATTTTAAGATCTACAGTAAAAATAGGAACTACCAGAAATATTGTTGGTAAGATATTAAATAAAACAAATAAAAATTTTAAATTAGCTTTTTGCCCTGAAAGAGCTGTAGAGGGAGCCGCACTTAAAGAATTGAATTATCTGCCTCAAATTATAGGAGGTCTCAATAAAGAGTCTATGGATTATGCTAAAAAAATTTTTAAAAAAATTACAAAAAAAATAGTTGCTGTAAGTAGTTTAGAA
>MDTB01014573.1_pt1 | contig 12558 bp, 11 predicted proteins | sample 811161 | NCBI WGS metagenome assembly MDTB01 (sample SAMN05326650, study PRJNA326480) | marine metagenome | isolation source: seawater | place: Mediterranean Sea | collected 2009 | reverse complement strand
GCACGGGAATCTTGTGCGCACGCCATGCGCATTGCACGCGCCACGGCTTTAAAGACAGCTTCAATACAATGGTGTAAATCTTCGCCAAACTTCAGCTCAATGTGCAGGTTCATCTGAGCAGCATCCGAGAAGGAACGCCAAAAATGCTTCATGATCGTGACGTCAAAATCGCGGATATATTTCTGCTCATGCTCGAAGGTATAGACAAAGAACGGACGTCCGCTCAAATCGAGGCAGACTTCGGCTTGCGCTTGCGCCTCATCCATTGGCAGCACCCAAAAGCCATAGCGGTTGATCCCTTTGCGATCTCCGACCGCTTCCTTAAAGGCACTTCCCAACACAATCCCAACGTCTTCAACCAGGTGATGATAATCCACCTCTACATCACCCGTAGCTTTAATCTCTAAATCGAGCAAGGCGTGTTTCGCAAATAGATCCAGCATGTGATTCAAGAAAGGAATCGGGGTGTCATTGGTGTAGTTTCCCGAACCATCTATATTCAACGCCAAGGCAATTTGTGTTTCAGATGTATTTCTCTCAATCGATGCTGTTCGTGTACTCATAATAGACCCTCTTGGTGAACATACGACCCCCACCGAGCTCCATCAAGAACGAATCGACGCTGAACTGGCTTAGAGCGTCTGGGTGGTATCGGGTGCGGAGATCTGAATCGATTCCTCAAAGAGCATCGGTTTTAACGGTTTTGAATCGGAAGCCGTCCGCGCTTCGGAGGAAGGGATCGCATCTAATGCACCCGACTCCACGTTAGCCTCCACCTTGCCCGCACCATCGTCCTTCAAAAAAGAGAGCGAAAAACAGCCGGTAAGACTGAGCAAGAGCGCGAACAAAAGCCCGTTTAATATTGCCGTTTACCGTTTCATATTCTTTTAAGCACGAGAACCTACCAGAAGGCATTAAGGCGTCAACCCCTATCGACCAATCACCGCGGATTGTCCTTGTACTATCTTCGATTGACTCCTACGATTTGCGCTCAATTAGGAGATAAAAAATGGCAACGATTACACTTAAAGGCAACCCCATCAATACCCTCGGAACTTTACCTGCAACCGATCAACCCGCCCCTGCATTCGAAGGCGTTTTGACCGATCTAAGTTCACTCACCCTCGCAGACTTGCAAGGCAAAACGATCATCTTAAATATTTTCCCGAGTATTGATACCGGCATCTGCGCCGCCTCCACGCAACGCTTTAATCAAGCCGCCAGCGAACGAGTAGACACCGTTATTCTCTGCGTTTCGATGGATCTTCCTTTTGCCCTGAATCGTTTTTGTGGTGCCGAAGGACTGGAAGACGTGAAACCGTTATCGGTCTTTCGCTCCTCGTTTGGCAGCGACTATGGTGTAACCATCACCGATGGACCGCTCGAAGGATTGCTCTCACGCGCTGTGGTCGTGATCAACGCCGCCGGCAACGTGGTCTATACCGAGCAAGTGCCAGAAATTGCTCAAGAGCCTGATTATGATGCTGCATTGGCGGTCTCCGCTTCCTAATGGGTCTCCGCTTCAATAACCTAAAAAAAAGAGCGGCCGAAGGGCGTTGTCCGATTACTCAGATCGAATTCAACAAGCCTTTCCGAGCCCTTTCGAAACGAGAGCGGCAGGTTCGATTTCACTTTCAATCGATCCGAATCGTTGCGTTCATTCATCTATTAATCGCCATCGGAATCCCGTTCAACAAAGCGATTGTAAAGGAAGCACAGATTCTTCTAATCATCATCAACCTCTTGATTGCCTTGCTGCTCAGTCGCTTCACCCTCTTAGGCTATCGCATGGCTGTTGTATACTACTTCCTCTTTGGCATGGTCTCAACGCTCACCATCCAACGCGGCAGCGGTGAACAGTTTATCGGGATCATCCTCGCCTTGCTAGCGCTCTACCTCATCGGCAACCAAACCTCCAAATCAATGTTCGATCGATCGATCGAGCCTTGAAGTGGATTAAAAAAACACCGCCTTATAGACGGTGTTTTTTTCTCACTATCAGTCGCTAATTATCGGGCGCTGATATCGGTGTAATCCCGCAGAGCGGCACCGGTGTAAATCTGACGGGGACGGCCGATCCGCTGCCCTTGAACATGCAATTCGCGGTAGTTGGCAATCCAGCCGGGGATTCGACCAATCGCGAACAACACCGTGAACATATCAATCGGTATGTTCAATGCTTTCAGCAGAATGCCACTGTAGAAATCAACGTTCGGATAGAGATTCCGATCCACAAAGTAGCTATCACTCCGCGCCATCTCTTCCAGCTCTTTGGCAATGCCCATGAGCGGATCATCAATATTTAATGCTTCCAGTACGTTGTCCACTTGAACCTTTAATACTTTCGCACGTGGATCAAAGTTTTTGTATACGCGGTGACCAAAGCCCATCAGCTTCACGCCGGAGGTCTTGTCTTTTGCTTGTGCCACAAAATCACTCGGAGCGATGCCATCGTTATGAATGCTGTTGAGCATCTTAATCACTTCGCAGTTAGCTCCGCCATGCAATGGGCCCCATAGAGCACCTACACCTGCAGATACAGAGCTAAATAGATTAGACTGAGAACTACCCACGATACGCACGGTAGATGTAGAACAATTTTGCTCGTGATCAGCATGTAGAATTAAAAATAGATCCATCGCTTTTTCAACCGCTGGCAACACTTCGTAGGGCTGTCCGGGTTCTGAGAACATGAGATGCATAAAGTTAGCGGCATAACTTAACTCAGGATTATAGGTGTTTGGTGTTTTCCCCAGGTTCACACGATATTGACCGGCGGCTAATTCAAGTACTTGCGCCATGATTGTGTAGAGCGGTCTCGTGAAGCTTTCTCCTTCAACGGCTACGCCTAAGTCATCCGTGTTATGTGCCGCTAAGACACTAATTAACGAAGAGAGGGTTGCCATTGGAGGCGCGTCTTTGGGAAACGCATTAAGATGCCCTACCATTTCTGCTGGCATGCCGGCAGCACTATTGATGCCTGCTTGAAAGGAGGCTTTCTCATCGGCGGTCGGAAGTTGTCCGTAGAGAACGAGAAACGCACTTTCTAGAAAGTCTGACTTTTCGCAGAGTTCTTCGATTGCATAGCCCCGATACCGCAGAATGCCTTTGCCGCCATCAATAAACGTAATATCCGAGGTACACGAACCAGTGTTTCCATAGGCAGGATCGAGCGTAATCAAACCGGTCTCTGCTCGTAGTTTCGTGATATCCAAACCGGTCTCGTTCTCGGTTCCCGTTAACGAATCTAATTCGATTGTTTTTCCATCAAATTCTAATATTGCCTTCTTTTCACTCATACCTATCTCCACTTATCTAACTTAAAGCTCGTTTCACCGTTTTACCAATATCTGCTGGAGATTCAACCACAACAATCCCGCATTGTGCCATCATCTCTTTTTTAGCAGCCGCCGATTCATCGGCACCGGAAACAATGGCACCCGCATGCCCCATTCGGCGACCCGGAGGCGCCGTCTGTCCCGCAATAAATCCAATCACTGGTTTGGTGAGATTTTCTTTAGCATACTTCGCTGCTTCAATCTCCATGGAACCGCCAATTTCCCCAATCATCACAATCGCATCGGTTTCCGAATCCGCTTCAAAGAGCGCTAAGAGCTCTTTCATCGTGGTGCCAATAATCGGATCACCACCAATGCCGACACAGGTCGATTGACCCAATCCTTCACGGACCAATTGATCGACGGCTTCATAGGTAAGCGTGCCGGATTTCGAGATCACACCCACGCGGCCCTCTTTCGCGATAAAGCCCGGCATGATGCCTACCTTGGCGGCACCCGGCGTCAACACCCCCGGACAATTGGGACCGATAAAGCGCGAACCGGTCTGCTCTACAAACGATTTCACTTCAACCATCTGTGCCACCGGAATGCCTTCGGTAATGCAAACGATCAACTCGATGCCCGCCGCCGCTGCCTCCATGATGGCATCCGCCGCAAACGGGGGTGGAACAAAAATGAGTGAGACATTTGCGCCGACTTGCTCTCGTGCTTCCGCACACGAATCAAACACAGGCACTTTGCCTTCAAGCGCCGTCTGTCCGCCTTTGCCTGGCGTTACACCGCCGACCACATTGTCGCCATAGGCAAGGCACTGTTCTGCATGAAAGCTCCCTTCGGCACCGGTGATGCCCTGCACAATAATACGCGAATCTTTATCTACTAAAATCGCCATGTTACGCCCCCTTAGCGGCCGCAACTACTTTATGCGCCGCATCCTCAAAATGATCTGCCGAAATGATCGAAACTCCGGAGTTGGAGAGCAGCTCTTTCGCCACTTCCGCGTTTGTCCCTGCCAAACGCACCACAACTGGCACATTCAAATCGAGCTCCTTAACCGCTTCAATGATGCCATTCGCGATCCGATCACATCGAACGATTCCCCCGAAGATATTAATCAAAACTGCTTTTACATTCTCATCGGCTAAAATAATCCGAAACCCGTTCTTCACGGTCTCTACGTTGGCGCCGCCACCGACATCCAAGAAGTTGGCCGGCGAACCACCGACCTGCTTGATGATATCCATTGTCGCCATCGCCAACCCCGCTCCGTTGACCATGCAGCCCACTTCGCCATCTAACTTGATGTAGTTGAGGTTGTATTTATCCGCTTCAACTTCCGCCGGATCTTCTTCATCTAAATCACGCATCTCAACCACATCGGAGTGCATGTAGAGCGCATTGCCATCAAAATTCATCTTGGCATCCAAGGCAACCAACGCGCCCTGTTCCGTCACGACCAACGGATTGATCTCCACAATCGAAGCATCCATTTCACGGTAGAGCGTATAGAGCTTCTGGAACATCGCAGCGGCTTGTCGTGCCGGCTTGCCTTCCAATTCCAACGCTTTTGCGAGTCGACGACCTTGAAAGCCGAGCAATCCAAGCCCCGGTGTGACCGCTTCACGAACAATTTTCTCTGGGGCGGTTTTCGCAACCTCTTCGATCTCCATACCGCCTTCAGATGATACCATAAAAACATCTTTTCCAGATGATCGGTCGAGCGTGATGGCCACATAAAATTCCTGCGCGATATCCAACGCTTCGGCGACCATCACCTTCTTGACCAACCGCCCTTCTGGGCCGGTCTGATGCGTGATCAAGGTCATACCGAAAATATCATTGATCTTTTCGAGAGCCGTCGCACGATCTGAACAGAACTTCACGCCACCGCCCTTGCCTCGCCCGCCCGCATGGATCTGGGCTTTAATCACAAACTGCTCCGCACCGAAATCCGCCTGTACTTGATCAAGAGCTGCTTCTGCCTGAGCGAGGTTATCAATGGTAATGCCATCCTGAATGGGGATGGCATATCTCTTCAAAAGCTCTTTGGCTTGAAATTCGTGTATCTTCATTTTTTCTTTCGGGTTCGAGATGCAATGAACTCACGATTGAGTCGTGCTATATGTTTCACATCAATCCCTTTAGGGCAAGCTACGGCGCACTCATATTCGTTCGAACAGTTTCCAAAGCCGAGTCGGTCCATTGTTTCCACCATCTCTTTCACCCGCGATGCTCGCTCGGGCGCACCCTGCGGCAACAACGCAAACTGAGAAACTTTTGCAGAAGTGAAGAGCATCGCTGATCCATTTGGACAGGCTGCCACACACGCTCCGCATCCAATACACGCCGCTGCATCCATTGCCGCATCCGCAAAATTCTTCTCGATCGGAATCGTCGATGCTTCCGGAGCGCTACCGGTTTTAACCGATACATAGCCACCCGAGGAAACAATTTGGTCTAATGCACTCCGATCAACAATTAAATCTTTGATCACCGGAAATGCATCGGCTCTAAACGGCTCAATCGTTAACTCATCACCATCTTCAAAACTACGCATGTGCAACTGACACAGCGTGGAACGATCATGCGATCCATGCGTCTTGCCCGCAACCAGTGCTCCGCAAGACCCGCAAATCCCTTCCCGACAGTCATGCTCAAAGGCAATCGGCTCTTTTCCGGCACAGGTCAGGTTCTCGTTCACTACATCCAGCATTTCAAGAAACGAAGCATTCGTATCGATATTCTCCGCCTGATAGGTCTCGAAAGCCCCTTCTTGACCCGCCTGCTGGCGCCACACATTCAACGTTAGATTGATCTTTTTCTCTGCCATTATTTATACGACCTCTGACTTAATGGTACCTCTTCAAACACGAGCGGTTCCTTATGCAAAACCGGCTCCTCACCAACCCCTTTAAATTCCCACGCCGACACATAGGCAAAAGCTTCGTCATCGCGAAGCGCCTCCCCTTCCTCGGTCTGACTTTCTAATCGGAAATGACCGCCACATGACTCCGCGCGATCTAACGCATCCCGTAGCATAAATTCAGCAAATTCCAAAAAGTCTGCCACTCGATTCGCTTTTTCAAGCGCTTGATTCAAATCATCGCCCGAGCCCGGCACATTGACATCGCTCCAGAACGCATCGCGAAGTTTTGGCAACTCCTCAAGCGCCTTCTTCAATCCCGCCTCACTGCGCGCCATCCCGCACTCATTCCACATCAGCAACCCAAGCTCTCGATGAAAATCATCCACCGTGCGTGTCCCTTTAATGGCCAACAATTTATCTAGTTTTGCCGACGCCGTTTGCTCCGCTTTAACAAAAGCCGGATGCGAAACATCCACCGAATCACGCTCTAAATCTGCGAGGTAATTATTGACTGTGTTGGGTAAAACAAAATACCCGTCTGCCAATCCCTGCATCAATGCCGAAGCACCCAACCGGTTTGCTCCATGATCCGAAAAGTTTGCCTCTCCGATGGCATACAAGCCAGGCACTGTTGTCATCAAATTATAATCCACCCACAATCCTCCCATGGTGTAATGCACGGCCGGATAGATCATCATCGGTGTCTCATATGGATTATCATCAGTGATTCGATTATACATCTCGAATAAATTGCCATAACGCGCCTCAATTGCATCGCGACCTAACCGACCAATGGCTTCAGAAAAATCGAGATAAACCGCATCACCCGTTGGTCCAACTCCGTATCCTGCATCACAGATCTCTTTCGCATTCCGCGATGCCAAATCGCGCGGCACCAGATTTCCAAAACTGGGATACTTGCGCTCCAAATAATAATCGCGCTCATCCTCCGGAATTTCGGAAGCGGGTCGAGAATCGCTTTTCTTCTTCGGCACCCAAATTCGACCATCATTGCGAAGACTTTCCGACATCAGCGTCAGCTTCGACTGATAGTCCCCATGCACAGGAATGCAAGTGGGATGAATTTGCGTAAAACAAGGATTCGCAAACAGTGCCCCTTTTTTACAGGCTCGCCATGCCGCACTCGCGTTGCAATTCATTGCGTTGGTAGAGAGATAAAAAACATTTCCATATCCACCAGTCGCCAACACCACTGCATCGCCGACATGGCGCTCAATCTCTCCCGATACTAAATTCCGCGTGATGATGCCGCGAGCACGCCCGTCGATCGTCACAACGTCGATCAATTCGCAACGAGTGTGCATCTTAACCGATCCTTTGGAGATCTCTTTTTGCAATGCACCATAGGCCCCTAAGAGCAACTGCTGTCCGGTTTGACCGCGCGCATAAAACGTTCGCGACACCTGCGCACCTCCAAACGAACGATTGGCAAGATTGCCCCCATACTCCCGCGCAAATGGAATCCCTTGTGCCACGCAATGATCGATAATTTGATTACTGACTTCCGCCAAGCGATGCACATTGGCCTCGCGTGAACGATAGTCGCCCCCCTTGACGGTGTCGTAAAAAAGCCGGTGAGTTGAATCGCCATCATTAGGATAATTCTTCGCCGCATTGATTCCCCCCTGTGCTGCGATTGAGTGTGCGCGACGCGGTGTATCGGAATACGTAAAGCTCTCTACTTGATATCCCAACTCCGCCATCGTGGCCGCCGCCGAAGCGCCTGCTAATCCCGTACCCACCACCAACACTTTGTATTTCCGCTTATTGGAAGGGTTTACGAGTTTGACGCCAAACTTATGCCGCGTCCACTTTTCAGCCATCGGTCCTTCAGGAATGTTTGCATTTAATTCTACCATGATCTGCCTCGATTTAATTCAAATATGCAATGATGGGAATGATAGCGAAGGTCGATGCCATCCCCGTGGCAATCCACATGCTCGCCGCTTTAATCTTACTTCCCGTACGTGGTACATACACGCCATACGTTTGCAACGCGCTCTGAAGCGCGTGGCTTAGGTGCAGCCCAACCGCCACCATAAAAAAGAGATAAACACCCACATACCAGAGATCCCCCTGAAAACGACTCAATACCATGCCGTACACATCATAGACTTCGTGCCCATCCAACATCGTTTTTGATTTTTCATAAAATTTAAAATTCGCCAAATGAATGACGATGAACGCAAAAATCATAATCCCTGACCACGGCATCAGCCGCGCTGCCAAAGAGCGCTCCTTCGATCCTTTTTGTGAATGACGAGAGGAGGCCGCCTTCCGATTCGCCCACGTTGTTCGAGCCGCCATGATCATGTGCACCGAGATGGAAACCAACATCAATACTTCAATGCCAATCACGATCGGAACGAGTTTGTGCAGATGGTGTGCGTAGGAGTTGAAAATATCTTTCCCAAATAAAAACAGAACATTTCCGCCCATATGCGGAACTAAAAACAGTAAAAACATAATCGTGCCCGATGTCGCCAGCAACAACTTCTGCCCGATAGAACTCAACAGAAAACGCGTATTTTTCATTCTCACCACTCTCTTTTTCTCTCCACTCCGAGCCCCCTATATAAAACCAAATAGGCCTGTAATAAAATCTCTAAAACACAGGAACTTCAATCTCTTTCCGTCATTTGCAAAAAAATAAGTGCAAACGCGTTGCAGGCGTCGGTACTCATTGATAGTTTCGGCTTCTCAAACAGAATATTACAGCGTTTCACAAGGAGAAGTATGTCTAGAAAGAAAATAGCACTCGTCGGCGCCGGTCAGATCGGTGGAACTATGGCTCTATTGGCCGCTCAAAAAGAGCTGGGTGATGTGGTCACAATCGATATTTCCGAAGGCGTTCCTCAAGGGAAAAGCCTGGATATCACCCATGGCGCAACCGTTATCCCATCATCAAGCAGCCTAATTGGCTCCAATGAATACGATGCGATGAAAGATGCCGATGTCGTGATTGTTACCGCCGGCCTACCTCGCAAGCCGGGCATGAGCCGTGATGATCTTCTTGAAGTGAACTGTGGTATCATCAAGTCCGTCGGCGAAAACATTAAAGTTCAGGCCCCCAATGCCTTTGTTATCGTCGTCACCAATCCGCTTGATGCCATGGTGTATGCGATGCAGAAAGTAACCGGCTTCCCCGCCCACAAAGTGTGCGGCATGGCAGGCGTACTCGATAGTTCACGTTTCTCTTCCTTAATCGCCCTTGAACTCGGCGTGGCCGCAGAAGATGTCACCGCGATGGTGATGGGCGGGCACGGTGACACGATGGTTCCGCTAATTCGATATGCAACAGCAGGCGGCGTTCCCATTACCCAACTCCTTCCGATGGAAACCCTTGAGGCAATTGCCGCTCGTACCGCAAAATCAGGCGGCGAAATTGTCGGTCTCCTAAAAACCGGATCGGCCTACTATTCGCCCGCTCTTTCGGCGATCAAAATGGCGGAAGCCTATTTGAAGGATAAGAAGAACGTTCTCACCTGTGCTGCACTACTCAACGGAGAATACGGCATCGACGGTCTCTATGCAGGGGTTCCCGTGGTTATGGGAGCCGGGGGTGTTGAAAAGATCATTGAAGTCGAACTCGATGAAACCGAAAAAGCCGCCTTCGATGTATCGATCGATGCTGTACGGGATCTAACCGCTTGGGTGGAGAACAACTTTAGCGCTTAAAAGCCAACCCCCATTGAACTCCGTAGGCGCACAACTCCGTGCGCCTATTTTTTTTGCTCTTCCATCCGCTGATCCACGCGAGCCGTTATCTCACGATCTTCCAATAACGGCGGCGCGTTATGGGGTTTAAAGCGCGCGTCGATCACCAATGAGCCCGAGCAACCCCAATGCTTAAATTCCGTTTTAGCTCCTATCCCATAGATATCGTGCGAAGGGTTTGAGCGCGTGAACGTGGCCCACAAAAAATTGTTAAAATCGGCTGCTAAAAATTCGGGATCATCACAGGCAATAATCAGTGGAAATGCGTCCACATCCACCTGCCCTCCAAGGTTTGAAATCAGCGCCTCTAACTCTTGTGGAGCCTTCATATACTCTTCACTTGGATCTAACTTCACCGCCAGAATACCCGCATCGACAACGGCACAAACGGTTTCGCTATCCAAGGTCGGTGGCGTTTTCGCCAACGTCCGCCGCGGCTCACCCGTACAAGCCCACACCACTTTTGAACCCACATTCAGCTCCGCACTCGAGTAGTCCAACGTATCAATCGTGGTCTCGGTTTGAAAATGAAGATCTCTCCGCCAATCTACGCGCTCTAACAAATGACGAAAGAATTGGGGAATATCATGAATATCCGGTTGATCAGCCGCATCTGCAATCAGCAAATATTTGGCCAAGGAAAGCTGCCCCTTTCCTAAGATGGCATTCGACAGCGTTAACAACTCTGACGGACGATCGGTTTTCGCAAAAGGCGTATAACGCTCCTCTCCCACCGCAAGCAGGAGGGGATGAACTCCAGCCGCATCAACCGCATTCACCGCCTTGAGACCAGGAATTTCCGTAGGAATGACCGCACCGGTCAGATCATGAATCACCTCCCCAAACGTTGTATCCTCTTGCGGAGGACGACCGACCACCGTGAACGGCCAAATAGCGTCTTTTCGGTGAAATACGGTTTCTATCTCTAGGCAGGGAAAATCATGCACCAAACTGTAATACCCTAGATGATCTCCAAACGGTCCTTCCGGTTTTGGCTTCGGTTGCAAGGTTCCAATGAGAGCAAAATCAGCATCGGCCGCAAGCGTCCAATCCTTATACCGCGTGTAGCGAAAATTCCGCCCAGCCATCAATCCCGAAAACGCCACTTCCGGCAATCCTTCCGGCAGAGGCATCACTGCCGAGAACGCCATCGAAGGAGCCCCGCCGACAAAGACCGCCACTCGGAACGGTTTGTCCTGTGCCTGATGTAGCTTTTGATGAACCCCAATCCCGCGATGAATCTGATAATGAATCCCAATTTCACGATCCGTCTCATATGTATTTCCAGCAAGTTGAACCCGATACATCCCTAAATTACTTTTGAGTGGATTCCCTTGATGATCAGGATGCTCCGAATAGACCTGCGGCAACGTCACGAATGGTCCCCCATCCATCGGCCAACTCACGATAGGAGGCAAATCGCTAATCTTACACTGCGCTTGCATGACCGGTGCGACTCGATTTGGAACTCGGATCGGCAGGCCATTCGCCGCCGTAAAGGCTGCCTGCAACGCGCCAAGAGGATGTTTTAACAACCCCATCGGATCGGCTTTTGCACCGACCACCGCCTGGACCGCACCATAGGTCTTTTTGAAGAGCAGTTTAGCTCGCTCGGGCGTTCCATATAAATTCGATACACACGGAAACGTGCACTCCTTCACCTTCTCAAAGAGAATCGCCGGTCCCGTTTCGCGATAAACCCGCCGCTGAATTTCTGCCATCTCTAAATAAGGATCGACTTCATCCTGAATACGAAGAAGCTCACCATGCGCTTCTAAATAGGCGACTACATCGGCCGTCGATTTCAGTTTCATGCTCCATCCCATCGTTTATCTAAAGGTTGAAAGTATGAGGGAAAAATGAAAAAAAACAACTACGAGGACGCAACCGATCCTCGCCCTCCATCCATTCCGATGACCTGACCGGTCATCCAACTGGCTTCACTGGATAGTACAAACTGGGCCAAGGAGGCGACATCTTCAGCCTGCCCCAAACGCTTCAGTGCATGCATGGAAGCCAACCCCTCTTTCATCTTATCATTCAGTAATACTTTGCTTCCCAAAGGCGTTTCGCACAACGATGGTGCAATTGCATTCACACGCACCGCCGGAGACAACTCCGCAGCCAACGAAACCGTTAGTCCATTAATCGCCCCTTTCGCCGCCCCGATTGATGCATGCATCGGCAACCCCAGTTGAGCGGCAACACTCGAAAAGAAAAGAATCGAACCTTTATTTTTCTTCAGCGTGCCAATCGATGCTTGAACAGCCAACGCAGCACCGACCACATTCACCTGATAATCTTGTAGAAAATCTTCCGGCGTTAATCGCCCCAGACCCTTTAAATTGATCGTGCCAACCGCATACGCAACTGCACTCACCTCATCTCCTGCCTGCGCAGCCACCTCACGAAAGAATGCGGGATTACAAACATCCCCTGCCGTAAAGGAACATGCCAGTTCAGCAGATAAAGCCACCAACGCCTCTTCATTTCTACCAGCTAGATGAACATCCCCACCAGCTGCTACGGTCCGTCGGGCTAGTTCCGCTCCGACGCCTCCTGATCCATAAATAATTGTTTTACTCATGCATAACGTTCAAAAAACGGCTCCATTCCTTACTAGCGCAGCTTCCTTGAAAAAAAAAGGCGATATTC
>MDTB01170390.1_pt1 | contig 12560 bp, 7 predicted proteins | sample 811161 | NCBI WGS metagenome assembly MDTB01 (sample SAMN05326650, study PRJNA326480) | marine metagenome | isolation source: seawater | place: Mediterranean Sea | collected 2009 | reverse complement strand
TGACTGCCTCGGGGCAATTCTGAACGCCCAGTTTTTCGAGGATATTCTTGAGGTGATTATGAAATGTCCAACTGCTGTTTGCTTTGACATGCTGCTCAGTCATTATTTGTCTGTTCTTGATGAACCTCAGTACTATTCTTAACAAAAGATCTTAGCTTAGACAATATAGAAGAAATGAAGATTAAATATATACTGAACATTTCTTAGGCTCTTTTTCTCCTACAATGAAAGTACATTTTTTCTTTTTAACCAGATTGTAACAATTAAGACTCTTTTCTGTCCCCTAATTATTGTAAGTTTATTTCTTGTTGTCAACAACAGCGTGAACGACATTTTCCAATCCGTTCTCAATTAAATATTTCACAGAAATGAAAAACAAAATAAAATTGAGTCTTCTGCCTCTTTTTGCAGCCTTACTGTCATCCTGTCCGCCCGTGCTAGGGCAGGAGATTAGCACTGATTATAGCAACTACGCGTCCGAAGAAGAAATCATCGTCACGTTCAGTGAGGGGCCCGGCAACCCGAAGGACTGGGTGGGACTTTACAAGAGGGACATGGTCACAGGCGAGGTCGGCTCGCTCGCGTGGTTCTATGTCGACGGCTCCAGGACCGGCGGCGATGGCCTCGCTAAAGGCCAGCTGACCTTCCCCGACGGGATGACGGACGAGGGATATTACGAGGCGCGATTCTTGGAGAACGACGGCTACACACTATTAGCCAAGACGACATTTGCCGTTGGCGATCTTGGTCCTGGGGTCCAAACAGACAAGTCCTCCTATACGCCTGGAGAACCGATCACGGTTGATTTTCTCCTTGGCCCAGCCAACCCCAAGGACTGGGTGGGACTTTACAAGGTGGATATGGTGCCCGGCTCGGTCGGCAGCCTCGCCTGGTTTTACGTAGATGGAACGAAGGCCGGAAACGAGGGGATCGAGACCGGCACGATCGCGTTCGACGGCGGAATGATAGACGAGGGTGACTACAAGGCGGTGTTCTTCGAGAACGACGGTTACACAATTTTTGCCGAGACCCTCTTCAAGGTTCAAAAGACCGCGCCGGACACGCCGCAATTGGTCTCCAGTTCCCCAGAGAATGGCAGCAAGAACGCGGATCCGGCGATTGCCTTTTCGGCAGTTATCCGCAACGGCAACACGTCGCTGAATCGAGAAAGTGTGAAGCTGTCCCTCAACAATCAGGATGTGAAGGTGGACATCACCGCCAGCGATAACGGGTTCAACACCGTTTCCTTTACCGGTGAGGGACTGTTTGAAGCCGGCTCCAGCCACACTTTCAAACTGGAATTCTCCGATGACGGCAATCCGGTGACCAGCGAGACTATCACGTTGGATTTTGATGTTGCCAGCTATCTTGAACTGGAGATGCCGGAACCGATCTATTTTGAAAACTTTGACGGCGTTGAGGAGTTCGAGTTGCCGAACGGTTGGGAAGGCGTCAACCTATCGCAGGAACTCAATACTGAACTGGAGCCTGACGACTTCACCTCTGCCTATTACGAGGGCTGGGTGAATGTCGCAATGAGTCGCTGGAGCCAAAGCGGCAGCGCGGCGGAGAAAGCGACTCAACCTGCTCCGCCGATTTTCCTAAACGGCACCCGGCAGGGGCTCTTGGATAAAGCCCTCGTCGCGGACTCCGCCTCGCGCAACGGCCAATTTATCACATTCTTTTACACGAACGATTACGACCTGAGCCAACATAAGGATGTGCATCTTGGCTTCTACAGCCACTATGCGCAAAATCAGAATAGCTCCGGCTCGATCGAATACTCCATCGACCAGGGCGAAACATGGCTGCCTGTGCTTTACATGATCGACCGCGACGACATCGTCCGGGACGGGGACGGGAACGTGGATGCCATCGCTACGCTGGAGAATGAGCATGGCGACATCGCGACCGGCTATCACCCGGAGACATTTGAGGAAGTCGGCGGCTACTATGGCGCCTACATCGGCGCGGAGATCACCGAGGAACTTGTCCCTTACATCAGCGGCCGGATCAACGACAACCAGACCGAGTCGAAGCGCTACGAGCTGTTTCGGCTACCCGAGGCGGACGGGCAAAATACGGTTAGTTTCCGTCTGGCAAAGAGCGGCATCTCCAGCTGGTATTGGGGGATAGATAACTTCGGCATTTACAGCATCGCACCCAACTCGATGCCGGAAGTGGTCGAGGCCAGCCCGGCCGCAGGAAGCCAGGGAGTCAACCCAATGCCCTTAATGACTTTTATAATCAAAAATGGCCAGGCCAAGCTGGATCCAGGTTCGGTCAGGCTAGAGTTCAACGGCTTGGCGACGGAAGGCATCACCGTGTCGGAGACCAAGATTGGCGCGGAGGACGGCCACCAGGTCACATGGCAGGTGGCCGAGCTGCTGGAGTCCCTCTCAGATAATAGCTTCAAGCTCACTTTTACGGAGGATTCCGCTGACAAACGGGAGGGGACCTACGAGGGAAGTTTCACCGTCGGCGACTTCGTCAGCCACAAACTGCCCGAGCCGATCGCCTTCGAGTCGTTTGACGATCTGGAGGAATTCGCCCTGCCGCAAGGTTGGGCCGTGAAGAGCTACGTCAACGAGGCCGACGCGATCATCTTGGATGAAGATCCAGATGACTGGACATCGATGACCTACGCCGGCTGGACATCCGTATCACTGAACCGCTGGAAGAGTAGCCCCTACTGGACTGAGAAATCAGAGGCACCAAGTCCCCCGATATTCGTTAATGGCAAAGCCCAATTCCCCGAAGGTAATTTCCTGATCGCCGACTCCGCCCTGCGCAACGCCAACTTTGTGACCGTGATTGAGACGAAGGATTTCGACCTGAGTGAAGCCGCCGATGTGCACCTCGGTTTTTATAGTCACTACACTCAGAACCAGGATAACTCCGCGAGTGTCGAATACTCGATCGACGGCGGGGACACCTGGCTGCCGGTGCTCTACATGCTGGACCAAGCCGACATCGTCGCAGGTGACGACGGCACTGTCGACGCCGAGGCCACACTCAATGCAGCCCACGGCGACGTGGCCCTAGTGAACAACATCCTGTTTGAAGATGATGACGAAATCTGGGACATGGAGCCGCTCGAGGAAGCGCTCGGCGGCAGCTACGGCGCGTTCATCGGCGCAGAAATCGACGCATCGATCTCGCCGCACATCAGCGGACGGGTGGACGACAATCACGCAGAGTCCCGACTTTTCGAACTGCACCGGCTTCCCAAGGCGGACAATCAGGCCAAGGTGCGAATCCGCTTCGCCATGAACGGCACGTGGAGCTGGTACTGGGCAGTCGATAACTTTGGCCTATACAGCATCCAGGAGACGACCCCGACCGCACCGGACATCGACAGCATCTCGGTGGAAGGCGGCGTGGTCACCATTAACTGGCAGGGCTCGGCCGGAGTGCGGTTGCAGAAAACCGCCCGCTTGGCGAAGCCGGATTGGCAGGACGTACCCGGCACCAAGGGGGAATCCTCGGCACAGGAGGTTGCCGATCAGACAGAGTCGTACTATCGTCTCATCCGAAATTAGGCCAGCCCGCTTGGCCAATCGCACGATGAAAAAAAGAGACACAGGCCAGTCCAACCAGACGCGGGGGTTTACCCTGATCGAGCTGCTCGTAGTCATTGCGATCATCGCCATCCTCGCCTCACTGCTACTGCCGGCCCTGGCCCGGGCCAAGGGCATGGCCCAACAGATCAGTTGTCTCAACAACCTCAAGCAACTTGGGCTGGCAGTGCAACTGTACTCCGGCGACAATGACGACTGGATCAATCCAATTCAGGACCGGATCACCCCCGGCCTCGAGTCCAGCTGGAGACCGTATCTTTACAAATATCTTGGCGCGACGTGGGACAACGACAAAAAGATGTTCCTCGGCGGCAGCAAGCAGACCTACGATTGCCCGACCGAAAACGCCAAGGGCAAAAAGGGCGATGTCTACCACCTGGGCAAACCGGCCATCGTCGGCCAGTTCCGATTTGGCGAGATCGGCATCGCCAGCGGCATCGGCGCGGTGAACGTTCACTGGGTCAAGGGCGGTGCGCAGCCTCCATTCGGCCGGGGGGCCGGCTACGAGAACAACCTCTGCAAATGGGGCTCGGTGGAATCAGCCTCCGAGATGATTCTCCTCGGCGATGGACACAGCAACCTCGGTGGCTGGCCCAATGACGCCTGGTGGATCTGGAAGGACTTAGGTAACGCAAACTCTGCGGGATACAACCGGTTCATCCAAAACGACCCGGGCGCAATGCGGCACGGTGGCAAGTCCAACTATGTCTTTGGCGACGGCCGCGCAAAACTGCTCGATCCAAACATGATCCCCTGCGACGAGTCAGCCTGCTGGTGGTCTGCACCGCGCAGCCCGCATTGACATGGCGTTAAAAAAGGATCAGAAAAAACAGCTAACCCTAGCCGGTTTACTGTTCGGGCTGGCCATCCTGTTTTTCTTCCTGTTCAACCGTGCTGAACCGGAGCCGATGCAGTTTTTTTACGATGAGAGTGAAAAGAAATTGTTTGAGGCATCCGTCGACTCCATCCCGCCCATCAAGGGCATTAACGACGACCAACTCGACGGCGTCCGGGCCATCGTCATCGCCCCGAAAGGCCAGAGCCGGGACGCCTCGGCCCGCCGAATTGCCTACCTCGAAAAATGGTCACCGCAACTGAAACAGCAGCTCGAGGCCGCCGCAAAAGCCAAGGAGGCCGGCTACGCCGTGCCCAACGTCATCGATCGTTCCGCGAGAAATTTCCACCGGTTTGTGCGCACCGTCGACTCACCCAAGTGGCACTCCATGAACACGGACCAAGCGGCCCGGATCATTGCAGTGTTGCGAACCAAGGACAGTCAAGGGAAACTCCCCGCGGTGTGCACTCCGAATTAATGACCCGACTCGCCGCACCCCGGATTTTAGTGTCGGCTGATGAAACATCATTGACTCATATAGATGGAAACTTCCTCCTTTAGCTTTCCCACAAAGGTCCTTTCAGGCGCGGGTATTATCGACCAGCTCCGGGGCATGCTCCCAGCACTGGGCATCCATCGGCCACTGGTCGTGACTGATGCCGGGCTGCTGTCGACCGAGGCCTACAAAAAACTCGCCGCCGCCCTGCTCCCCGGCGAGCCGGATCGCGACTGGTTTTTGCACTCCGACGTGCAGCCCAACCCGACAGAGGCCAACACTCGAGGCGCAGCCGAGCTGGCTTTGGCTCAAAGCTGCGACGGCGTCATCGGCCTCGGCGGTGGTAGTGCACTGGACGCCGCCAAGGTCTGCCGCATCCTCATCAAGCAGCCGCAGCTCAAGCTCGCCGACTATGACTGGGAGGCCGACTGGAGCGGGCTGTTACCGTTCATCGCCGTGCCCACCACCGCCGGAACCGGCAGCGAAGTTGGCCGCAGCGGCGTGGTCACACCGGACGGCTCCGACAGCAAGGGAATGTACTTTCACCCGGAACTGCTTGCCCACTGTGTTTTTCTCGACCCGGAACTGACCACCGGACTGCCAGCCGGGTTGACAGCCGCCACCGGACTCGACGCCCTCACGCATTGCATAGAGTCATTCACGTCGCCGGCGTTTCAGCCGATGTGCGACGGTATCGCGCTCGAGGGGATTCGACTCATCATCGACGCGCTGCCCAAGGCCATCGCCGACGGTGCTGATCTCGATGCGCGCGGCCACATGCTGGTCGCCGCCGCGATGGGCGGCGTTGCGTTTCAAAAGGACCTCGGGGCAACCCATTCTCTGGCGCATCCGCTCTCGGCAATCTGCGGCGTGCACCACGGCACGGCCAACGCCATCTGTCTGCCGCATGTCATGCGCCACAACGCCCGGCAAAAACCAGGAGTCTATCGGCGAATCGGCATCGCCTGCGGGCTGGACGTCGTCTCGTGCAGCGACGTCGATGCCTCCGAGTTGACCGTCCAGTTCGTCGACGACTTTATCCGGCGCTGCGGCATACCCAATTCACTCGAGGAGGTCGGTGTGAAGGAGGAACACATCGAGGCCCTGAGCGATCAGGCGTGGCTGGATCCCTGCCACCAGACCAACCCGGTACCGGTCTCACGTGAAGATTTGAAGGAACTTTTTCTGAAGGCACTGTGAGCGATTTCCCCACCCAACTTTTGATTAACGGCCAGTGGCTCGACGGCTCTGGGGCCAAGCGCTTGGCCATTGTCAACCCGGCGACCGAAGAGTCTTTTGGCGAAGTCAGCTCTGCGACCGCCGATGAAATTGGCCAGGCGGCCGAGGCGGGTCAGTCGGCGTTTGAGTCCGGTTGGCGCGACATGCCCCCGGGCGAACGCACCCGGTTGCTACGCAACTTGGCCAAGCGTATCCACGAGAACGTCGAAACCCTCGCCCAACTCGAAACCCGTAACGTCGGCAAGCCGATCGGCGATGCCCGCTGGGAAGCCGATGCCGGGGCAAAGGTGTTCGACTATTACGCCGGGGCCATCGGGCATTTGTGCGGGCAAACGATCCCCGTGGCACGGGGCGGCTTTGATTTCACGCTACGGCAACCGATGGGCGTCATCGCGGCGATCACGCCGTGGAATTTCCCGTTCCTCATCGCCTGCTGGAAAGTTGCCCCAGCACTGGCAGCCGGCAACTCAGTTGTCCTCAAGCCGGCATCGCTCACTCCATTGACCGCGCTAATGCTGGGTCAACTGGCGCAGGAAGCCGGCCTGCCAGACGGCGTGCTGCAGGTGTTGCCGGGCAGCGGATCGGAAGCCGGCAAAGCCTTGGCCACCCACCCGCTCGTGCGCAAAATCGGCTTCACCGGTTCGACCGAGGTCGGCGCGACTATCATGAAATTGGCTGCCGATGACATCAAACGAGTGTCCCTAGAGCTGGGCGGTAAGTCGCCGAATATCGTTTTCGCCGATGCCAACTGGGAGCGCGCCGCAGATGAATCCCCAATGAGTGTCTTCGGAAACACTGGTCAGGACTGCTGCGCCCGCAGTCGCATGTTCATCGAGCAACCGGTGTTCGATGCGTTCGTTGATCGTTTCACCGCCGCCACCAATGCTCTCAAAATCGGCGATCCGACGGACGAAGCCACACAGGTCGGCCCGATGGTCAGCGCGGCGCAGCGCGAGCTTTCCGAGTCGTACATCGCTGGAGTGCGGGACTCAGGACGTGAGATTCGCACGGGCGGCGACCGACCAAGCGGCGGAGGCTTTTACCTGAATCCAGCCGTGATCACCGGCGTCAAGACTGGGGACCGCGCCTGGCGCGAGGAAATTTTCGGGCCAGTCGTCTGCCTGCGCCCGTTCACCGACGAGACCGAGATGCTGCGCGAAGTCAACGACACGAACTTTGGCCTGAGTGGCTCCGTCTGGTCTAACGATCTTAGCCGTGCGCTGCGCGTGGCACGCCGAGTCGAAAGCGGCGTCATCAGCATCAACAGCCACTCCAGCGTACACACCGAGGCACCGTTCGGTGGATTCAAGCGCAGCGGCCTTGGGCGCGATCTTGGCATGTCGGCCATCGAGGCCTGCACCGAGGTGAAAAACATTTACGTCGGCGAGTAGTCAATGGTGTTTCAAGTTTTCAGTTTCAAGTTTCAAGATACGGCGACTACCCCAATCCACTTGGCCAAGCGCGGATACAACTGGGTCGCCACTCGATGCCTGCTGCTCGGCACGCTCGCGCTTGGCCAGGGGGCTTCGGCTGGGGTGACGGCCTACAACGATTTTGGTGCGCCCAGCCTGCGAATCAACTCCATCTCACGCATCGGCGCAACGTTGGCCGAGTTGAAAGCCAGCAACGGCAGCGTCGTAAAAACTGGCACACTGATCAACTTCACCAGCGGTCAGTTCAGCGGCATCAATTTGAAATTAACCGTGACCGGCTCTCCGCTTGGCCAGGCGGAGATTGGTACCGAGCCTCACGCCGAAACCGAGGCTGGTATGGTCTTTGGCGACAGAGTCAACTGTGAAGGCGGCACCCCGCTCCCCGCGGGCGAGGTGCATTTCATCGACCTGTCCGGCCTCGACCCGGCTAAGCGCTACGAATTGGTGTTGTTCGCAAGCGATGCGACCGGGGGCGAAGCCAAGCCGGTTTCATTCACGTTGTGGGATGTTTCGTCGTTTGAAAATCGCAGTGCCGTCGCACCGGACAGGGTAACGATTGGCGGCCAGTTTAATCGCACGACAACCATCGAGACAGCCGGGAACGACAACCCGGCGCGGGGCGATATCTGCCGGTTTGCGTCCATCCGGTGCGGTGCCGACGGCGATCTCCGTGTGATCCATCAAGCGCCCAGCGGCAGCCAGTTGAAAGCCCTCATGTTGCGCGAACATACACCGCCGGTGCTCGCCGGCAAACCGATGATCGAACTGGGTGAAGACCATGCCGTCATCCGGGCGACGTTGACCGACAAAACCGGCGACCCTATCGAACTGCGCTGGCGAGAGGCCAAAAGCGACACTACATGGCAGTCGATGACACTCACACCGGATGCAACCGGCACGGTCTCGGCCCGACTCGATTCGCTGGCGGTATTCGTCGATCACGAATTCGTTTTCGTGCAGTCGACCCCTCAGGGGGAAGTCACCTCGGAACCGCGCATGATTCGCCCGCAGAAAACCGGGATCATTTACTCATCCGGCTTTGAGCCGACCGAACCGGTGGCTTTCCTGCCCGGTGCCATCACCACAAAAACAGGGCCGTGGCGTGTGGCCAAGGGCCAGGCCGAGGTGCAGACCAATCGTGTCGCGCACGGCGGCCAGGCGGTACGCACCGGCGATTGCGTCATCGAGATGACGCTGAAAAACCCGGCAAAAATTCTCTGGGCCGATGCCTTTATTCAGGATCCCGGCATCAGCCAATCGAGCAAAATCCCGGATGGCAAGGCCAGCAGCGTGCTACTATTTTACGACGGCAAACTCCTCGCGCTCAATGGCGACGGAAACGGCAGCGGCAAATTCGTCACGGCCGCGGAACTTCCGGGAGACCGCTTCACGCGGTTGACCATTCGCACCGACTACGAGGCCAAGCGCTTCGACGTCTGGGTGGATGGCAAGCCGGCCCTGTCCAAGCTTGGATTCAAGGACAACTCGGTCACCCAGTTTCACGGAGCCAAGCGGTTCGCCGGAGCGAACAGTTATCTGGATGACTTCAGCCTATCGACCTGGGGGCTCGACAGCGACAGCGATGGAGACAGCCTGAACGACCTCGATGAAGCCAAGTTTTACGGCTCGTATCCGTTGCTGGCAGACAGTGACCGAGACGGGGCGAGTGACGCTCAAGAAATCGCTGCAGGCACCCACCCGGCCGATCCCAGTTCAATCTTCGCCGTAAAGATAGACTCGGCAGACAGCGGCCAAACCCGGCTGTCGATCCCGACGATCACCGGCCTTGAGTACACACTGCAACGCCGGGCCGCGATTGGCCAAGGGCAGTGGCAGACCGTGCCCGGTTTCGATAACGTACCGGGCAACGGCAACGTGCAGTCGTTCCTCGAGACCCCTGACGGGCGCAACTACTTCTACCGTGGCGTCATTGTCAATCGCCTCAAACCCGCGAACCCCTGAGATGGCTAGACGAACAAACAGTTTGTCATTCACATTTGTTTTGCGAGAGCTTGTCGCAGATCGCTCGCTTTCGCCCTCTCTCTCAATGGAAAGGTCAGTAACCTTCTCTCTCCCTCAATTGGAAGAGGGGCAGAGTGAGGGGGCAGTCAACCGGTTTCCCCGGTTTCGTGCGTTCACTGTTTTCGCCCTACTCTGGATCGGTCCTTTGTGCGCTCACGCACAGAGTCCGATGAATGAGTGGGTGCTGTCTCCGGCGAATATCGATGTCACCACGGTGAAGGATCTCTCCGGCAACGAGGATGGTCTTTTGCACGGGCGGATGGCGACCATCCAAAAGCCCCCCGCAATGTATTTTGACGGGACGGACACCTACATCGAGTTGGCCGGCAAGGAGGAGCCCAAGTCGCTGCCAAAAAACAAGCTGACCGCCGAGGCGTGGGTGGCTGTGAACTCCCCCGCCGAATGGGGAGGCATCGTCGGCTGCCTTCAGGACAATGGCAGCTTCGAGAAAGGATGGGTGCTCGGCTACAACAACGACAAATTCAACTTCGCACTTTCCACCAGTGGCTCCCTCACCTACCTGAACGCCACCGTCCCGTACGAGACCGGCCGGTGGCATCACGTCGTCGGAACCTTCGATGGCTCGCGAATGCGTCTCTACGTCAACGGCGTCGAGCGCGGCAGCAGCAGCCAGCGCCGGGGAACCATCGACTACTCGCCGGCCACGTTCGTCATCGGCAGCTACCTTGACGACAACGAGTTTTTTCCGCTCGAAGGCTTTATCTCCGGGGTACGAATCTACAATCGTGCTCTCACCGGCCAGCAGGTTCGCAATCGCTACAACAGCACAAAAAACAGCCACGCGACACGGCCCAAGCCGCCGACCGTGGCCAGCAACCGCGACCTGAGCGCCGGCCCCTACCTGACGTTTACCGCAAGGGATCGGGCGGTGGTTCGCTGGGAAACGGCTCAACCGATGCCCACTCGCCTCGCCTACGGCACCTCGCCCAAGCTGGGCAACCGCATCAATCGAGGCAATAAGACTCAAAAACATGAAGCCACGATCGACGGGGTCACGCCCGGTAACACGTACCACTACTCGGTTGGTGTCGAGCGCGAGGGAGCAGTCCAATGGCTAGCCCCGGCAACCGGCGAATCAGATTTCAACTACGCACGCCGAGACATCAGCGCTATCGCATCGCCGTTCGCCGAGGATGAACGAATGAGCAAAAGCCACGCCGCCGCCGAGGCGATTCTCGCAGCCACCGGCATCCACAAAGGCTACGCGATCGACTACGGCTGCGGCGAGGGGCGGCTGGCGTTCGCGTTGGCCAAGCGTACCGAATTGACCGTGATCGGCGTGACTAACGACGCAGCAGAGGCGACACGCGCCCGGGCGGCACTGCGGCGGGCCGGTATTTACGGCTCACGGGTGACAATCCACCACCGCCCTCTGGCCAAACTCGGGCACACCGACCACCTTTTCAACCTCGCCGTGTCAAGCGAGCTTCTGCACGAGGGCACGCTGCCCGGCGACCGCGCGGAACTGCTGCGCGTCCTCCGGCCAAGCGGCGGCGTGCTCGCGCTGGGAGGTCTAACGAAGGGCCGCTTGGCAAAGCTCATCACCGGGCCGCCGCTTGAACCCGCCACAATTACCGAGTCCAATGGCGAGCTGCTCCTAGCCAGACGCAAGCCTCTCGAAGGCGCAGGCGAATGGACGCACACCTACGGCACCGCCGCCCAGACATCCAACAGCGGTGACGAAATTGTCAACGGCAGCCGGATGGCGCTGCAGTGGTTCGGCAAACCGGGCGCTCGCGGTATGATCGACCGGCAAGGCCGCAATCCGCCACCGCTCACCAGTAACGGTCTCCTTTACGTGCAGGGGGATAATCGCATCTGGGGGCAGGACGCCTTCAACGGGACGATCCTCTGGAACTACGAGTTCCCGAGCGAATTACGCCGCGTAAACACCCCTCGAGACGGGAGCAACATGTGCGCGGACGACTCTTCACTATTCGTCGCGATGCGCGATCGAGCCTACCGGTTCGACGGCCACACCGGCGATCTGCTCCAGAGCTTTCCAGTGATCTCCGAGGGTGCGGCTAATTGGGGCTACATCGCCAACGAAAGCGATCTGCTTTTCGGCAGCAGTATCAAGCCTGGCTCGGAGTACACCAAGTTTAAGGGTACACCTTACTGGTACGACTCCACCGGCACGCAGGACACGGCCAAGATTTGCAGTGACAACCTGTTCGCCGTCGACAAGCAAACCGGCGGGAAAAAGTGGGAGTACTGGGGCGGAAAAATCATCAACTCCAGCATCGCCATCGGAGGCGGGCGTGTCTACTTCGTCGAGTCCAACTCGTCGAGAATCCAGAACGAACCGACCAGCCGAATCGCCTCCAGCAACCTTTGGTCGAGCCTGCGCCTCGTCGCGCTCAACCAGAAAAACGGAGCGAGGGTCTGGAGCAAGTCGATCACGGTAAACAATTCGCCTTACCCTGTCGTGTTTTTCCTCACGCAGGCCGGGGATCGTTTAATCCTCAGCTACACCACCACGAGGTATTACGTAGACGCCTACTCCACCCGTGAGGGGAGGAAGGTTTGGTCGAAAAACCACTCGTGGAACCGCGACCATCACGGCGGCCACATGTACCACCCGTTGATCATCGACGATGCGGTGCTTGTCGAGCCGTTTGGCTATCGATTGTCCAATGGCTCCGTCGTTCATCGCGGACTGCCGCAACGCGGCGGATGCAGTACCATGTCAGCCTCGAAAGACACGGTGCACTATATCAACTGGGACTATGACAAGGGCTCGATGTATTTTTGGGATGTCTCCACCAACCGGCGGCGACTGATGGTCGGCTCCCGCTCGAGCTGCTGGCTTTCGCTGATTTCCGGCAACGGCATGATCCTCTCGCCAACGGCCAGTTCCGGCTGCCGGTGCCGTTACCCCATTCAAACCTCGATCGGGTTCACGAGACGATGATGCTACGCAAAACAAAACG
>MDTB01072428.1_pt1 | contig 12560 bp, 10 predicted proteins | sample 811161 | NCBI WGS metagenome assembly MDTB01 (sample SAMN05326650, study PRJNA326480) | marine metagenome | isolation source: seawater | place: Mediterranean Sea | collected 2009 | reverse complement strand
TTTGGAAATCGATCTCAGATCGTGCGAGTATTCATGTTGATCTCATCCTTGACCGCAGGAGCTATCTTAAATGCATACAAAGAGACCGATGTCTTTAATGGATTTGTTGTCATTTTCGGACTAGGTATTCTTGCAAATTTTGGAAGTGCATTTTATTTAAAAAGACAATACGAACCTGAGGATACTTCCAACGATGAAAAAAGCCAGGAAGATGACCCCAAAGGAACTATGCGTAAGGCGCTTAAAAGGTTTATTACTTATGATGCACTATCAGAATTTGCATTTCATGTTTCAGGACCACTGATGATGGTTTACTGGCTAAGGGATCTGAATTTTGATTACATTGAGCTTGCAATTCTTATTAATGTCAGTCAATTAGCAGGACTTTTCAGCCTTCGATATTGGGGAGCCAAAATTGATGAGCACGGCACCTATTCTACGATTCGCCTTTCGAGTTTTACCATTGCTATTCTTCCACTGCTCTGGGTAGGTCTTTTTTATATACCTAGTGAACTCATACTTCCAGGTGCTATTGTAATTGCATCGATGGCATCACTCATGTTCAGCGGGAGAGCGCTTGCTCTAGACAATCGTCTCTATGAACACATGAGAAGTAAGAATATGATTAAGGTCACCTCCAACAGAATTTTCTACAGAGGCCTTTCCATATTCTTAGGTGGCCTAATAGGCGGTATCATTACACGAGATGAGCTCGGATTGTCTGGACTCCAATTCCTAGAGACCACTCTGCATGCGGTTATGATATTCTCAACTCTGCTAAGACTAGTAGTGTGGCTCGCTTTTCTTCGATCTAAAAAAGCGCAGATATAATTGAAAGACTATCCTTCTTTATTAAGAAGCGAGTGTTTTTCCAACAGAACCAAGGTCTTGAAAAGCCTCATCAAGACGTTCCACCATTGAAACTTCACCAGCTCTTAGCCATGCTCTTGGATCATACTTCTTTTTGTAAGGGGTTCCATCGTCTGGATCAATTTGATATTTAAAAGCCTTTGAGTTTTCCTCAACATATGCACCCACTGCTTTTGAAACAGCAAACTGTGTATCTGTATCAATATTCATTTTGAATACACCGTAGGATAAAGCTTCTGCGATTTTCGCCTTATCTGATCCAGATCCTCCATGGAAAACAAGATCTAGTGGTTTATCTCCAGTCCCGCAGGTTTTTTTTACCAAGTCCTGTGAGTTCTTCAGAATCTCTGGACGTAGTTTTACATTTCCTGGCTTATACACACCGTGAACATTTCCGAAGGAGGCAGCTAGACTAAAATGACCGATCGGAGAAAGCAATTGGTACGCTCTCAGACAGTCTTCTGGCTGAGTATACAGTTTTGGATTATCTGCTCCAATGTCATCATCAGACCCAACACCATCTTCTTCACCTCCTGTTACTCCGAGTTCTATCTCTAGGCTCATTCCAATGGGAGCCATTCGTTTAAGCATTCTCTCACACTCAGAAAGATTAAAGTCAATTTCCTCTCCAGAAAGATCAAGCATGTGTGATGAAAATAAAGGACTACCAGTTTTTTCATAGTGTTCTTCACTATAGCCGACCAACGCCTCGACCCAAGGTATCAGTGCTTTGTTTGCATGGTCCGTATGGATGATCACACATATTCCATACCTCTCTGCCAACATGTGAATATGTCTTGCAGCTGATACAGAACCTAGGACCTTTGCCTCAAAGGCATCTTCCAAACTTTTCCCTGCGAAGAACTGCCCACCACTGTTTGAGAATTGCACGATAACGTCAGACCTGTTTTTTGCAGCTGCTTCCATGACAGCATTCACAGAATTAGTTCCAACAGCATTCACTGCAGGAAGTGCGTATCCACCTTCCTTTGCAGCCTTTAATAACGTTTTATAATCTTCGCCAGTTACGACGCCTGGTTTAAGTGAGTATCCCATTTTATCTCTTTATCCCTTTATTTGTCCTATTTCAGTTAGCATGGATTGATACCAATCCAGTTCTGTGTTAAAGGGTTTCCCACCCTTTATCCTTTTAAAATCTATTAAATCCAATTCTCCGTTAAAGTCATCATCCAATCCTGCGAGACCACTCTTTCTTTCAAGAGCCTGATTTGCTCCATAAAACGCCGACCTCTTGATAAGCTTTAGGTCTCGGTCATTTGCTTTTGCGGATCTTGCGAAATAACCACTTTTTTGAACGAGAGTCTTTTCGGCTTTGAGCTTTTTTGAAAACTGCTTTGCAAACCACTGACCGGGGTTTATCTCATCAAGACGAACGTGACCAAACGCATCTCTAGGTACATCATGTCCGCTGGCCTCCATTTCTTTTACAATTGCATCTTGGCCGGCGCCCTCGCTAAGGAAAATATTTACACCATCTTTTTCATCCATCACCTTTTTTAAGCGTTCCACCTCAGCGTCCAGGTCCATACTTTGTTCAGGAACAAAAATGGCATCAACATCCCACCTATCTTTGGACACTAATAGCTCAGGCAAAAATTGCCTCTGTGCCAGTCGTGCTCGGTAATCTCTAGCAGTCTGGGCAGTAAGCCAGCCACAGTGCCTTCCCATCACCTCATGAATAATTAACTGCCTAGTGCTTGTTGTATTTTCATTGGCAACATTCTCAAAGAAAATAGCTCCCTGTTCAGCAGCTGTCCACGCACCAAGGGTCTGAGACACTGGAAACACATCGTTGTCAACGGTTTTTGGAAGACCCACAACCGTTAGGTCATAACCATTTTCCTTGAGATAAAATGATAGCTGGGCTGCCATGGTATTGGTGTCATCTCCACCAATAGTATGAAGGATATCTATTCCATCTTTTGTCAATTGATCAGCGGCAACTTTTAATGGGTTCTCACCATCTTGAACGTAACCTCTTTTTATGCAGTCCTCTACATTGGTTAGCTTTACTCTGCTGTTACCTATGGGCGATCCACCAAAATCGTATAAAGCAGAATACTGTTCTCTAACAGTACTTGGGAATGTTATAGACTCTCCAATAAGAAGGCCTCTGTACCCATTTAGATAGCCAATCAATTCCGCATCAGGAGCGGTCTCATTGTATCGTTGAATCAGTGCACCAATGGAGGCGGACAGACACGGGGCAATGCCACCTGCTGTTAAAAATGCAATTTTCATAAATGATATGATTTATTCATATTTTTAGGATCGAAAGTTAAAAAAAAAGGATCGCTCATGTAGGAACCAATTCACGTTTAGTTTAAAATATATCTATCAATTATGGAGTCAATTGATGGCATTGGGATTTAGAGCTACTACCATGATACTCGTAGGTGATTATTATGCCCACATCAAATGAATTAGAATTTATTCAAAAGATTCATGGAAAACTGCTTAACTATCTAGAAAAGAGTAAAGACCGTTTTGTTAATCCTAGTAATAAGGCTGAAAATCTTCTAGAGGAATTTGACCTTGATATAAATGCCCCTAGCAGTCTATCGGAGATGGAATCACATATTGACCGGTATCTTGTGTCCTCAGTGAATACTATAAGCACTCGTTTTTACAACCAATTGTTTGCTGGGTTTTCATCTATGGGATACCTTGGAGAGGTTATTACAGGTTTAACCAACCAATCTATGTATACGTTTGAGATGAGTCCATTAGCTACTCTGATGGAACGAAAGCTTATTGAAAAAATGGCCTCTCTAATCGGGTACGATGATGGATTTGGAACATTTGTTCCAGGAGGAAGTAACGCCAATCTAATTGCAATGCTATGCGCCAGAGAAAAAGCTTGCCCAAATTCCAAGACCGAGGGTCTCTTTAATTCCCAGCCACTAGTTGGCTTTGTCTCTGAAGAGTCACACTATTCATTCATGAAGGCTGGTCTTCAATCTGGAATTGGGCTCAATAATATTAGAATGATTCCATGTGATGGCCATGGTAAAATGAATCTTAAGAAGCTAGTGTTTTCAATAAGATCATCTATCAAAAATGGCGAAAGACCATTCTTCATTGGTGCTACTGCAGGAACTACCGTGAGAGGCGTATTTGACCCGATTGAAGAGATCGCGCTCATCTGTAAGCAATATAATCTGTGGTTCCATATTGATGGCTCGTGGGGGGGGTCAGCTTTACTATCAGAAAAGCACAGGAGCCTTATAAAAGGATCTGAATGCTCAGATTCATTTACCTGGTGCGCACACAAGATGATGGGAATCCCGCTTATGTGCACCTCGATTATCTTAAAAGATAGAACCCTACTCAAACAGATCAATTCGGTTCCGAGGACAGACTACCTGTTCCATGGAGACGATGATGAATTAGACCTTGGTCTTCACTCGCTACAATGCGGAAGAAGGGTCGACTCATTGAAACTATGGTTGGCCTGGAAGTATATTGGAGATGAGGGGTATGAGAATCGAATTGATCATCTTTTTTCTTTGGCCAAACTAGCTGAATCAAGAGTCAAACAGTTGAAATCTTTAAAACTATTGTCGCCTGTTGAGTCTCTTAATATTTGTTTTAGAATTGAGACACCATTGGTAGGTGAAAGCCGGTTGAATGAGCTAACCATTGAGGTTAGAGAGAGACTAATAGCTGAGACAGATACCCTGGTAAATCATGCTTCCATTAATGATGAAAGTTGTATCAGGCTTATTATCGCTAACTTCGATTTGACTCCAGAAGATATTGATAAATTCATGAACAACGTTGAGACAATTACCCAAAAAGTAATCCATGAACTAGATTCATGAATGACGCTTATTTGAGCAAAAAAAAATCCGTGGTTTTTCTATTTATTAATGGCCCGCACCATGTTTATCACCTCATTTACCCTGCTCTCAAATTTGTAAAACTTAACAATTCTTTTGAAGTAAAAATCATATCAGGAAATCCATGGAATACTAAAATTATTAACCAAGCATCTAGCGAAATGGAGGTCTCAGATTTTAAGTTAATTGATATTCCTCTGCCTTTTAGATATAAAATCAAAAACTACAAGAGCAAGTTATATCCCCCGGTCTATTCCAGAATTAAAAGTGTTATTAACCATCTCTCTGGTGCATCAGGCATTATTTCAACCAGTCATGAGTTACCAGTATATTTGAATGAACACAAGATTAATGACCCAATTCTATTTTATCTCTACCATGGAACTGGAACGAGAGCATATGGATTTGAAAAAAAGTTGGATGGGTATGACTATATCTTTGTTCCAGGAAATTATCATGCGAATAGATTGTTGAATGAATCCTACATCTCAAAAGAAAAAATGATTCTTACAGGCATGCCCAAGCTAGACTGGTTGAAAACGAGATTAGATATTAAAAGGTTTTTATTTAAAAACAACAACCCTACCTTTTACTACAACCCACATTGGGACATGAAATTTTCAAGTTATCTCAAATGGAAAAATCATATCCTGAATCTCTTTTCAGAGAGGCAAGATCTAAACTTGATATTTTCTCCTCACCCCTTAGTGAAACATATCTCAAAGAGAGAAGGATATACTATCGAAGAAGGGAACAAATATACAGAAAACATTATCGTTGACTATGGCAGTGATTATTGCATGGATGGAACCTATAATTTCTCGTCTGATGTCTATATTGGTGATGTAAGTAGCATGGTAACAGAATTCATAATTTATAAACCTAGGCCTTGCTTATTTCTTAATACACATGACATCGATTGGGTTGGTAACGAAGACTACCACTTTTGGGAAATGGGTAACGTGGTAAATAATGTTAACGATTTACCAAAACATATATTCCAGTCTCTTGAATTAAACCACCATGAAGGAAAGCAATTGAAAATGAAAAACGACTTTGTTCATCACAGTAGCATAGATAGCTCTAAGATCTGTGCAAAATCAATCCATAATATTTTGAGAGAAACCAATACTTGAATAACAGGACAAACATCTACTTCATTGGAAGAAAACAAGGTGTAGGCTTTAGGCACTTTAGGATGTCGCATTTAGAAAATAGAAGAAAATATGAGTCTGAGGGATTAAGAGATGCAACCAATACCATTATTAAAACTCGCTGGATCAAGAAGGCAGATGTCATATGGGTAAGAGTAAGACCTGAGCACACAACCGACAAAGAGAGAGTTGTTATAGAAAAGCACTTGAAACAACTTAGAGATAAAATTCCAATCATTAATGATATCGCTGTTTTTGATCACTACGACTGCAAAGATCAATCGTTTCAATTATGGAAAAAACATAACATTCCATGTCCAGATTTTATTACGATCAATGAGAATAGTATTTCAGGGAATTCTGAAGAAAATATTTTATTCGTATCAAATTTCATTAAAAATCATGGAAAAATATTTCTGAGAACCAATAATGAGACTGCAAGTCTAGGGATGCATACTTTAACCTCTAAATCTGAGGAAAGTGATATAGAGCATGCTCTGCTTTCGCTTAAGAATCGAGTAGAGAATCAGAAAAAGACCAGGTCCTCAACAAAAATTATGGGAACAGAATTCATTCGATCTAATAAAAATTCTGATTACCAGGATCTTTATCGAGTACACACTCTTTTTGGAAACATCCTTTCTTTTTATGCCGTGACCAGCAAAAAAGAAATTTTCCATAATGTGGACATGGACGAGGCAGATATGAATCGCTTCATTGACATAAACGAGGCTCTATGCAATAGAATGGATTCATTAAAAGAAGTAGTATTAGATGCTGTTCAAAAACTTAACTGCAATCTAGGGGCAATAGAGTTCTTTTTGGTACATGAAAAACCTGTCTTTATTGAGCTCAATCCAATGTGGGGAGGCCACGCAAGCATTCACGGATTTGGAAATGAAAAAATGCGAACATATCTTGCTAAAAATAGAAAAGTTTTGGAGAAACGAATACCAAACATTTATAATTTTATGGATAGAAGACTATATTATAAAAAGTTATATGAATTCATACACAACCATATCAGCAGTCTAAAGGATTAGATTATTCATGAAAAAAATATTGTGGAAGCCAGATTCTAGAAAGAAAACTAAAATGGCCGAACTAACTGATATCATAAATCGTAATCATAACCAAAAAATTAATGACTACGAACAGCTTCATAATTGGTCGGTAAATCATATTCCTGAGTTTTGGGAAGAGATTTGGAACTATTGCAACATTATACACAGTGAGCCATACACACAGGTAGTTGATGATGTCAAAGTAATGCCAGGGGCAAAGTGGTTCACCGGCGCAAAATTAAATTTCGCAGAAAACCTTCTTAGATTTCGAGATGATCGAGTTGCAATAAAGTTCAAATCTGAAGATAAATCGTTGAGGGAATTAACCTATCTTGAACTCTTTCAAGAAGTAGAAAAGGTTTCAAACTATTTAAGAGAGCTGGGAGTTCAAAAAGGTGATAGGGTCGTAGGTTTTCTTCCTAATATTCCAGAGGCTGTTGTGGCCATGCTAGCAACTAGCTCTTTAGGCGCAGTATGGAGCTCATGCTCTCCAGATTTTGGCACCAATGGAGTATTGGATAGGTTTTCACAAATAGAACCAAAAGTAATATTCTCTGCTTGTGGCTATCGATATAATGGAAAGTATTATGATTCTTTGAAAAAGCTAAATGGCGTACTTAAAGAATTACCAACAGTTCAAAAAGTCATCCTCATCGATAACCATAATAGTGATGACATTAATCTCAAGTTTGAATTTATTTCTTTTAAAGAGATACTACATAATACTCCAAAACCTATACGATTTGAACAGCTTCCTTTTGATCATCCTCTTTATATTATGTATTCATCTGGAACAACAGGACTTCCAAAATCAATCGTTCATTCTTCAGGCGGAACTCTTTTACAACATATGAAAGAATTACATTTTCATTGTGATCTAAAAAGAGAGGATACCATATTTTATTTCACTACCTGTGGCTGGATGATGTGGAATTGGTTGGTTTCAGCACTATCTATTGGGTCAACAGTAGTCCTATATGATGGGTCACCATTTTACCCTGATGGCAAGGAAATGTGGAAACTAGCTGAAGAATTAGAATTTTCGGTTTTTGGGACAAGCGCTAAGTACATTGACGCCTGCAGGGAGAATGGCATATTCCCATTAAAATTTTCAAATCTTCCAAAGCTGAGGTCAATTCTTTCAACAGGGTCTCCTCTTGTTGAAGAAAGCTTTGAATACGTTTATAAACATGTAAAAAAGGAAGTTCATCTTGCATCTATTTCAGGAGGAACAGATATCATATCTTGCTTTGCTCTAGGTAGCCCTACTCTTGAAGTCGCCAAAGGAGAGCTTCAGTGCCGTGGTCTTGGAATGGACGTTCATTCATATGATGAGAATGGAAAACCAATTATTGGGAATAAAGGAGAGCTAGTATGCACATCAGCATTTCCCTCAATGCCGGTGTATTTTTGGAATGACTCAAATGGTTTTAAATATAAAGATGCCTATTTTTCAACCTTCTCTGGTGTTTGGCACCACGGTGATTTCATACGCATATCTGAATCTGGAAGTCTTAAAATTTATGGCAGGAGTGATTCAACACTTAATCCTGGAGGTGTGCGAATAGGAACATCAGAAATATATAGAGTGGTTAATTCCATAGATATAATTGAAGACAGTCTTGTTATTGGACAAGAATGGGAGGGCGATCAGAGAATCATTCTTTTTGTTCTAATGGTAAATGATTTTCCATTAGAAAGAGACATGATAGATCAGATAAAATTCCAGATTAAGAACAGCTGTAGTCCAAGACACATTCCAAGCAAGATTATCAAGATAAAAGGGATTCCCTACACGATAAATGGTAAAAAGGTTGAAGTTGCTGTAAAGAAGATTATTGAAGGAAAGACAGTGACTAACCAAGAGTCTCTTAGCAACCCAGAGACTCTTGATCAGTTCAGAAATATTCCTGAGCTATTAAATTAATCTAAAGAGTATAAAACACTCAATAGGTCTACAACTCTATTTGAGTATCCCCATTCATTATCATACCAGTTATGTGTTTTTACAAGATTTCCTTCAACTACTCTGGTAAAAGGGGCATCAAATATTGAAGAGTGAGGATTTCCAATAATATCTGTTGACACAACTGGCAGTGTTGAATAGTGCAACACATTTTGCAGTGGTCCTGAATCAGCAGCAGCTTTGACCGCATCATTGACCTCATCTAGGGTAGCATCCTTCTCTAGTCTTACATTAAGATCAACAACGGAACCATCCGGTACTGGTACTCTCATCGCAATTCCATCTAATTTCCCATCAAGCTCAGGTAGTACCTTACCTACTGCCCTGGCAGCACCAGTTGTAGTAGGTATTACATTCTCTGCTGCAGCACGACTTCTTCTCCAGTCAGAGTGTGGGACATCTGCTAATCTCTGGTCATTGGTATAGGCGTGGATTGTATTAATCACACCCATTTCAATTCCAAAGGAATCGTTTAAAACTTTTGCCATTGGAGCTAGACAATTTGTTGTGCAGGAAGCATTAGAAACAATTTTATGCTCTGGCAGGAGACCATCGTCATTTACTCCTAAAACTACGGTGTAATCAATCTCATCCTTAGATGGAACCGTTAACACTACACGTTTAGCTCCTGCTTTAAGATGGTTTTCTAATTGCTCACGTTGTCGAAATATCCCTGTAGACTCAATAACAATATCCACACCAAGCTCTCCCCAAGGCAAACTTGAAGGATCTCTCTCTGCAATTAGCTTTACAGATTGGCTTCCAGTTTTTAGCATATCACCTTCGAGATTAACCTCATCCGGGAATCGACCCATAACAGTATCGTATTTAAGAAGATATGTTAACGCACCTTTATCAAATATATCATTTATAGCAACAATATTTACATCCTCTCTACTGTTTAGAATCCTAAAGACAGACCGGCCGATTCTTCCAAAACCATTTATTGCAACTTTCACTATTTTTCCTCCAATGTAGCGTATGCATCCACTACGTCTAAAATTCTACTCGCAAATCCCCAACCGTTATCATACCAACATAGTGTCTTAAGAAGCTCATCATTAGTCATCATGGTTGCCTTTTGATCAAACACCATTGTCTCCTGTCTACCAATTACGTCACTTGAAACAATAGGATCTTCAGTATAACCAACAATGCCTTCCAGAGAGCCTTTTGAAAAGTTCTTAATGGCATCATTGGCCTCATCAACTGATGGAGTGTTCTTTAACTCAGTGGTCAGATCGACACAAGACCCATTTGGGACAGGAACATTAAACGCAATTCCATCTAGTTTACCAGAAAATTGTGGCATTAGGTTCTCAACGATTGAGGGAGCTAGAGTGGTATTTGGTATAATGTTTTCAACTGCAGATCGACTTCTGCGAAGATCAACGCCAGCAGCATCTGCCAGAGGCTGGTCTGCTGTGTAAGCATGTACTGTAGTCATCATTGCTCGATTAAGACCAAAACTCTCGTCAAGCATTTTTACCATTAGCGCCAGTACCTGAGTAGTAGATGACGTAGTAGAGATAACCTGATCTGAAGATTTAATGCTAGATTCGTTTATGCCAGGTATGACATACCTATCAATAGTATCCTTAGCATTCCTACTGATGAATACTCTTTTTGCTCCTGAATCAAGGTGGGCAGATAGCTCGTCTCTTTTCAAGAAACGACCTGTAGCATCGATAACTACATCAACGTCATATGCATCCCAAGGTATTGTACCAGGTTCTCCACCGCTAATCACTCTGGTTTTTTGATCTTTTACAACAAAATGGTTGCCATCAAGTGTAACCTCGTCCTTCATAGAACCATGAATGGAGTCTCGTACTAGTAAATAATGAAGTGCTTCAGCAGATCCAAAGTCACTTACGGCAACAAAATTATAGTTTGGATTATCGTATCCTAACCGAAAAAGATTACGTCCGATTCGACCAAAGCCGAAAAGGGCTATGTTTATTTTTTTTGACATGATTTATATTGTTTTCTTATGTTTATCCTGAAAATGTTTAGCAGAAACTAGATGTAAAATATATTATAAAATAGATTAACACACCGTCTAACAGTCGAACCTAACTTAAAATCTCATCTATCTGCAAATAAATTTTATTAAGGTGCAATTATTTTTCACCTCTGAAATTAAAAAACATATTACTCATTTGTAGTTTTTTAGTTTTTCACGGTTTTTAATAAACGCAAATAACAACAATAAAACAAAGATAATACCTATCTTCATTCTTTACCTGTTCGAGTATATCCTAATGCTCCGTATCGATCATTCAATACAATAACTCCATCCATGTCTCTGTTTGAACCAATGTAAGCAGTAGGTTCCTCATGCTTATTATAGGTTTGGACATATCCATTCTCATCTTTCCCTGTCCCCAAATACAAGGTCCTTCTTTGATCTTGATTGTATGCAGTAATGAAACCTCCATGCCCATCATCTTTAATGGTAATTGAATTAACTACAATATCTCCCAAATTGCCATCTTTGTTTTCCAATTCATCAGCACCAATCAATACAAATGTTAACATTGTTACCAGTACCCCAATTAAAAAACTTTTTATGTCAATCTGTTTCATTACAACTCCTTGTTATTGTTTCTTTTTTAAATGTTCAATTGAGTTTTAATTATTTATTTAAAAATTGATATTGTATACTACAATTGATACTCAATATTTACTTGTGTGATTCTTCCACCAAATTTTCTTCTTCGATTAGCCTGTTTTCATAGTCACTCATTTTTTCAACTTTAGAATCTTTGGCAATATCGTCAGTACTAAACTCTCTATGCCAATTTTCTTTTGCATATAGAATTCTTAATATCAAAATAGCAGTGTAAGAAAGAAGCAAAACAATATACCCCACCTGATGGATTACCTTATCTCTATCAACCATAAAAAGTAAAAACAATAGAATAAGTGGCATCCAACGAATTAGTCTCTGTATAAATTGGGTCATTGTCTTAATCCAAATTATTTTCTACAAATGATAACATTTTTTTTTGTTGTGTGAGATGCCCTAGCCTAGTTTCAATATTAAGATATCTAACTCCTCTTTTTAGTGCCTCCCAAGAAAGTGATCCATCATCATTCTCAGGAAATATATTTTGGAGGACAATATTAAAAGGTCCATCTGAAAGAGACTCATAGTCATAGCTATTTGTGCAAATGATAAAATCACGAGGATTCTGATCTGATTTTATAGAGACCCTCTGACTTTTATCTTTTTCCATATGCACATTATAACCTCTAAAATTATTATGCACTGATATTAGAACGCCGCTTTTACTAGGCATTAATATGTCAAGAAAAGTATCTCTCTCGATATCGATATTATCTAATGCTTTTTTAAGACTCCCAGATTGCCAATCTGGTTTGAATTTCCGCAATGCATGATATGTCCCTTTCCTTGAAAATACCCTATTAGGATCAATCATGGTGGATTCAAAAGGAATCTCCCTGGTTTTACTCTGAATGAAAAATGCAATACCTCCATAGCGATTAACATGATGTTCAAGTGCCATCCTTGCCGTCTGTTCATCTCCATGCAACCATATGTATCTATTTGGAGTATCTCCATTTTGGATGATGTTAAATCTTGTGCCTAAAAACGTAATATGAGATTTTTGAGGGT
>MDTB01152635.1_pt1 | contig 12561 bp, 7 predicted proteins | sample 811161 | NCBI WGS metagenome assembly MDTB01 (sample SAMN05326650, study PRJNA326480) | marine metagenome | isolation source: seawater | place: Mediterranean Sea | collected 2009 | reverse complement strand
TCCACGTTTTGATTTTCTAGTCTTTTTAATAGATTACTATATTTTTCCCATAAAGTTTCAACGTCGCGTTCTTTATACATTTAATTCCTTTATAATTTCCAAGTGACTCCTGTTAAATTTTGGAATCTTTTTGTTAAGTTTTTCTTTGTGTTTAATTCTAGTTTTATTGATGTAAAGTCTGTGCCTTCATCAAGAAGCTTTTTAAGCCTTCTAGAAGATTCAAGTAATTGTTGAAAACATTCAAGTTGTAATGTACTTCCTTTAATATCAACATCTATATCTTTACCTGCTATATAACTTGCAGCAATTTCGTGTAATAATTGTTCTTTTTTAAGATTCATATGAATTTCCTCTTGTTTTATCTAATTATATATTAAATTTTTCTATTTTAAGAGGAAAATGTCCTAACTTATCGTTTATATAACCTTTTTCAACTATTTGTTTTACATCATTAAAGTTTTTATCATCTATATCAACGATTAATGCATCATGTAAAACAAACAACGGAACAATCTTATTGGTTAAATTAACAAGCTCTGAAAAATAGAGCAGACTCACATCAACAGCAGTTGACTGAATGTAGTTATTAATTAAAATATTTTCTCTATTTTCTTCAAGATTCCAGACGGGTCTGCCAAAATAATTTCTTCTAATACCAAATTCATCAATATTACTTGACATTTCCAATATTTTTTTAAAATCAAAATAATTATTTATTACATCAAACAATTCTTTACTTTTATCAACCGACAAGTTTTCAAGAGATGTATAATTGGCGCCATAGATACTTGATATAACAGCTTTTTTAATAACAGATCTATCTGCGTTATAAGATAATAACTCAAGAATATCTTCATAAATATCATTGCCAGATTTGGTCTCAGATAACTTTGCTGTTATTCTAGGCTCTAATGCTGAAAAATCTATACTATAGACTGAGCCATTAGCAAATCTACTTTTTAATATACTTCTATATCTCGAAGGAAGTGTTAATATCTTAGGCCCATTTTTAACAACAAGCCTGCCTGAAACGTTATTATATTTTTCATACGTAACTTTTTGTGTAAATTTATTATAAGGTTTAAAACTTTTTAATGTACTTAAAATACTTTCATTTTTTTCTATTTCCTTGAATGCTTTATATACTAAAAGATCAATACAGCTTTTCTGTAAATTGTCAAACAAGTTGCTATATTTTTTTATATTTTCTTTATAGTTTGTTTTTTGATCGTATTTATTTAAAATACTTAAATTGTTTTCCAAACTTACATTATAGTCTTCAACTTTGTAAAGAGGTAATACTTCCTTAATATCAAAGTTTGTTTCGTTTATATCACTAAAAAATGCTAGATATTTATTAAAATCTTTTAAATAATCAATTTTGTATAATTTAAATAATTCTTTTTTCATAAAACTATGGTATGTAAACAAAGTAAATTTTACAAATTAATTATGTAATTTTTCCATCAAAAATTGCTTTTAAGTTAGGAGGAGCTGCTTCTTTTCTATACGAACCTTTAGATCCCTTGCCCCAATATCTAGCATTCATTATATCATTTGTTGATGAAGAAACCATTGCTTGTGTCATAATAAAGTTACCTTCTTTATCTAGTTTTCCTTTTTTTGCTAAAGCTTTCTTTAAGTCTCCTGTTGGTTGTATTTTAAATTTTCTACGATATTTATCGTCAGAAAAATCTGGATTAAGCTTAGCTATATCTATATGAAAAGCTTTACCACCATCATAATCATAATCTGCACCTATTCCTGTTGCACCTAATTCTTTACAAGCTTTTAAAAATGTCCAAATAACTTCATTATCTCTTATTTCGTTAGGACTTAATTTTTTATCCTTTGACGCCTTCCTAAGTTGTAAAGGTTTTTTATTTCTAAACAATTGAATATCAGCAGCATAACCACCGTCGTGCCTTATTGTTTTTGATAGATTTCTTGATGTTTTAAGATATAAAGGTATATCTCCACCTGTTCTTATAAAAAGATTATCAAAAGCATTTTCAAATCTTTTATTTTTATTGTTATCCTCCATCGTAAGTACATACTCAGCTGCTGCATATAATAAATAATAAAGTGAAGGTTGTATTTTTGTTCTTCTTTGAGTTGTTACTGATATTTTTGAATGATTTTTTGTAATAAGACTTCTATAACTAATTTTTGCTAATGTACCTTTAATGCCTTCTTGATTTGGTGTAGCGCCAAATATTGTAAGATCCGATACTTTGTAATCTAAATAAGCTTGTCCCACAACTTTCTTATCAGGCAAAACAGCTTCAAAATCAACATGAGATGCTTTTATATTGTTAAAAAACTGTTTATTAAGTTGTTGTCTAATAGTTTCAAGATTTTTCGATTTAAAATTGTTTGTTATCGACGTATAATTAATAGGATCAATACCTTGAATATCAACTTCTTGCGTGTCAGGATTACTAGTAATTTCTGCTGGCGGAATCCACTTTTCCATTACTTTTAAATTTAAAGCCTCTTTATTGACAGCTGGCAAATTAGATTCTTTTATTCCTCTATATACACTTTTATTTGCCTCTACTTGCTGGCCAATTTGCTTCAAATTATTACTTTGCGTAACATTCCAGCCAAAGCTTGTAGCACTTTGTCCATTAGAATCTTGTGCATTTATATTATATGGTTTCTTTTCTCTTTCTTTATGTACCAAAATATTTTGGGACTGACTTTTTTTTGTCATGCTTGCGCCAAGAATTTTTTCTTTATTATGCACATACAACTCGTGTCCTGCTTCAAGATAATCTGAGTTTTGCTTTTTAATATATTCAACTATTTCGCTTATTTGAATTTCATAAGTAATTGTTTCTTTGTTGCTTATTATATTATCTTCGCTAGGAGAAAATTTAGAACTAGTATCATTATATTTTAAATTTAATCTTGTTAACTGATTATCTGGAGTGCTAGTATCTTCATCTGGTGAAGTAACTTCATCATTGTTAGGCTTGTTTCTTGATATTTTAAAGTCTGATTTTGAAACGCCTCGTGAAACAAATTTTAAAGTTTTTGTTTTGTTGTGATCCCAACTTGAATAATCTTTAACTTGTTTGTTATATACATAGTTTTTATTAAAGATTGAAATTAAGTCAAAATCCATATCATAAATATTAATAAATCTTGACGTTTCCTCATTGTATTCTACAAAGTCATTTGCGCTATAGTTTTCAGCAATTATTACAAGTTTTGCTTCTTGCGTTTCGTTTCCTTCTACGTGAATATCAATAATATTAGTATTATCATATGCTCTTTTTAATTCTTCTCCGTTTAAACTAACATCATAATAAATTTGACCTGATTGGCTGGATACACTAATAACTTTACTTGCGGAATTGCTTATGGTAAGATTTGCTGTGCTACTGTACCTTATAAAAATGTTTTTAAATATTGAAAAATTTTGATAAGAAGAAAGTTGAGTTTTTATATTAACTTGCCCAAGATCATTTTTTATAATTTTTCTTATCATTCCAACATTATATTCTACTTTGCTTATTGACGTATCTTTGGAATTTTTTAAGCTAGCAAGTCTTTCTAATTTAATTTTAGCATCTTTAACTTTATATGCACTTTTCCTAGCTGCCTGATCGCCTTTACCAGAATATGTAACTTTTACAAGATCAGCTTCAGTTAATTTTCTATTTACTTCGCCTCTATTGACAATGCCAAAATCAAACCATTTATCTTCATTAGCTGCCAAAAAAGAATCTGAAAACAAATCGTTAAGTGTAAATGTTTTCAATCTTAAACTTAAAATGCCACCGTTTTTTTTGCCAGCTTTGTCTATATGCTCTAAAATATCGTAGTATTGACCAAGTGATTTGTCAAAAATTTTAAATGAAGCGTTAGAAGGATTTTTCTTTTTTATTTCAATTATTTGTCTATCAATTACACTCTTAAAATTTTTTATTACGCTAAAAGCAGTTGTATTATAATTTATACTTTGTAGTTGTTCAATACTTTCACTAGTTTTTGCTGCTAAATTTACTGGATTTCTAACAGCAACAATATTTACGCTGTTCGGTTTTTGCGCGACTAGTAATTTATGAGGCTTATTCTGCAATGACTTAATTACATTAAATGTAAAACTGTTGTTTTTTATTTGTGGATCGTCTAAGATGACTGTGTCTAAAACTGCTTCTTTGTTTTCTCTAAAATATTCACTAAATTTAGTTACAAAAACATTGTTTGAATTGTTTTTTACAGTCTCATTTATAAAAGATTTGCTTTTTTGTCTGCTTAAAGAGATAAAATCATTTAAAGAATTATTATTAAAAATCAATAAGTTTGAATAATTTTGAAAATTATCTTCATATATCGGGCTAATAAACTTAATTTGTTGTGTAGGTGGATTATCTAAAGTAACAAGACGAGACTCAAAGTATGATGAATTACTAGTTTTATATGATCTGCCAAGAATAACAATATCATCTCTAGAAGTCATTTTAATATTTTTATTATTGTTACTAATAGTTTTCTTGCTTTTCTTATCTACATTTAATTGTGATGTAACAGATTCAATAAGATCAGCAGCTGCTTCATATTGACCATAAACATCTCCGTAAGAAAGTGTCAAGCTGGTTTTGAAATTACCTGGAGTAAGATTATGTGTTATTCCTGTAACTGCATATTTGTTATCAATTGTTGTTCCTGTATCAAAATCCAAAAATATAAATTGACCAAAGTTTACCCAAGGACAACCAAATATCTCCAAAGAAGCTTGAGTCGGCATAACTCTAAGTGGTAAGTCAGGCCTAATTCTACTATTTAATTCACTCTGATTGTTTCGATCACTTCTTGTAATGTAAACTGTGTTTAATTTATTTTCATTAACAGTTGATACATTAGCACTAAGTATTGCTGTATGTTGCGTGCCATATGTTAATGAAGGAAAAAGCTTTTTATAAAATTCTTTTATTGAATACTCTGCATTTTCTTTTTTTAAAGGATCAAAAATATGTTTACCATTTACAATTTTTAAAAAGCCTTCTTTTTTAAGTATATTTAATTCTTTTTCAATTTTGTCAAAGTATAAAGTTTTTGAACCTGTATTTCCAAACTGATTTTTTATTTTATTAAGAGAGTCTATGCTCTTGTTAAAATCTTTCAAGTATAATTTTTCTAATATATTTGATATTGAGTCAAAAGGCGTATCATTTTGATCGTATATAGAAATTCTTAAAATTGTTTTTGATTTTTTAGGATCAATAGAATCTGAATTTAAACTATCAAAAGCCATTCGTATAGAAGGTACTTTAAAAGTTATATCATTTTTCTTATCAATTCGGAGTGCCTTTGGATAATAAATTTTATGTAATTTTGCTTCAAGCGCAGATTTTTGATTTTCAGTATCATCATTTATAGCAACTACTGATTGATTTTTGTCTAGTTTATATAAATCACTTAAACCAAACATTGGATTGTTTCTTGAAACTACAAATTTATTTATTATTTGCGAAATTAAAGACTCAACTGTTAAAACTGTTATTCCTCTACCTGTTTTTCTATTACTTTCACTACCTTCTTTTTTAATTTCTTTTTTAATAAACTCTTTAAGCTCCTGCTTTGGTATAAGAATTGTTGCCAAATTCATATCTTTCATGCCTGCTGCCCATTGATTTGCTGTGTAAAATATTGTTTGTATTTCATCAAAAGCTTGTGGTGTTTTGCTTAAAACGTGAGTCTGTAATAGCGAATTTAAGACTGATCCAAAAGTTACAAATGATGCAGGCTCCTTGAGACTATCGTAAAATTCACTATTTGTCGGAAAAAATGGATCAATAAGCTCAATACCTCCTACAATAGATTCTAAAACAGCAGCTTCAATTTCTTCTTCGACTGAGTCTTGATCTAATATTTTTTTTGTTAAGACTCTTAGCTCCTTATGTGCATTTAAAATATCATTAATAATTAATCTTATTTCTGATTCTGTATAATTACAAGATATTATTCTCTCAAGAGGATTATTAGAATCATCAAGACGATTTCCTAAGATTAAGCTTAAAAAAGAATCAGAAGAATCTAAGAGACCGTTATTAGGACTAATTTCTAATGCAAAATCTTTTGTACCTGGTAAAGGTGTTAGCTGGTAAAAACTGGTCAAGTCTGGCAGGTCTAAAAATCCAAAATTAGATACAAATTGACTCATTTCAATTGCAGTATCTTTATCTATTTTGCTAGTAGGATTTAATATATTATCGCTATTTAATCTTTGCAATATTCCCGTGTCGCTTGATTCTAATTTTAAAGTTTGTCGACATGATGAAATTGTTGCAATTAATGATTTTAATGCTTGAGAACGAACTCTATTTTCTGCTACAAACGAGATTTCTGTATTTTTTAATAGGCTTGGGCCTTTCATAGCAATAGATAAATCAATATTAATTAATCCGCCTTGTTCCATCGAAAAGCTACTATTAACAATCATATACACTTCTTTGACTTTAGAGTTGCCTAGAAAACTTCCTACTGGATTTAAATTAGGATCATCTTCGTCCATATGAGACCAACCATACTCTAAAATTATTTCAGAACCAAATGAGCCAAATAAGTCAGGTTTAACAAACGGTGCTACATCCACAAGTCTACTTCTATCATGTAAAACTAAACTTAATTTTCCTGTCTTGTATGACATAAAACCTTTGGTAGGCGCAACATTAATTGATAAGTTTTTTAATGTCATAAAGGGCTGTGTAGAATCTTTAATAGAAGTCAACCTTAATGATCTATCAGCCTTTAATTTATTAGAGCCATGTCCAGTTTCTTCATCTAAATTAACAAGAGTTTGAGGTGTTGTAAAAAGCGCCATGTTTGTTTTTATGACTTGACCATCAGTATCGTCTTCTCTTTTAACTTTTTTACCTTCAAACGATCTATAATTTGATGTTGTTTTTGACTTTTTTAAATTTCCATTGATAAACTGGTTAATTGAAGCTGCATGCATTACAGCGTTAATATCCTGCTTTGAATAGTTAGGAATAACAAACTCAGCATTAAAATAAGGATAAGCACGACTAAATTCTACATTACTTACAGAATTAAAAAAAGTAGCAAGTTCTAAAGCATTTCTAGAACCAACTCTAACGTCTGGATTATTTACCATTATACAAGAATATGACGGATTGTTTTTTGTTGGATTTTTTATATTTTTATTGATGTTAATGTTGTTATAATAAGTATTGAAAAGTGATGTTGTTGCATTACTTGTTAATTGTACATTTGAGGCTTGAGATACTTTTTTAATTATACTTTCTTTTTTTGAAAGACAAAGTGTTTTTATGTCTCTATTGACACTATTATTTAAACCAATTAATCTATAACCTAAATCTGTATATGCACCATATTCATCTTCTTTGAAATGATTAAATAAAATTCTTGATACATTATTAAGTTTTTTTCTTCTTAATTTCCCGCTGTAGTCTGCATGAACTATTGTATATGAACTTTCAAGAAATTCTATAATATTAGCTCTATCACTAGCATCAAAATTATTAAGTTCGCTTGCAATAAAATTTACTATTTCATATGTTGTAAAACCTTGTGTGGTCATAGATTGAAATAGTGCTGTTATCATTTCTAAAAGCTTGTCAACATCTTTTACTTTCTTGAGTGCTCCTTTAGGTTTTAAAGCTAAGTTTAAAATTTCCTTGTTTGATTTTAAAGGTACAAATTCATCAAAGTTTGAATTCTCTAAAGCATTAAGTGCTCTTTTATAATTTGTTGCATTAATACTTTTTTTTGTTTTGTCATTGAGACTGCTTTGAATGCGTGTCGCCATTATATGCTCTCTTTAAGATCTTCTATTTGTGACAAATCTGTAGGGATTATAAGATAAGTTCCTGCTGGAATTTGAAGCCACCAGCCAATTCCACTAGCAGCAGCAATTACCCACCAATTTCCTGCGTCACCGTAATATTCATATGCATAATGATCTAAACGTTTACCTTCTTCAGATATTTTAACTTCAACAGCTATTTCTTCATTCAGTATTGCTCTATACAGTAATCCTGATATGTTTAACTCTTTTCCTCTTACGTTTACAAATCTAGATATTGCCATTTTTATTCTCGTTTTCTGACTTTTCTATATCATCATAAGGAGTTCTAAACATCTTTCTATTTATACTTCCAACGTTATAGATTGGAGCTCTCATTTCACCTAAGTGATCTAAGCCAGGAGGTATGTCGTGAACTGGTGTAAAGCCTACTGTTATCTTTACAAACATTGGTGCTCTAGAACCTTTAATCTCAGTTTGCCAAGTTGATTCGTTATAATTAACATCTAGGTTTGTTATAAATCCTGCTAAACCTTGTCCTCTTGATGATTCATATGCTGCAGTAAACGGATTGTTTATTTTGCCTCCTCTTCTTGCATCAACTACGCTTGAACCTGCTACGTTTACATATTCATCATTACCTGGCGCTTGTCGTCGATCCTTTTTAATATAAAATTTATCTCCTATATTAGATCCTGCATCGTCTACTACATTAACAATATAATAATCCGGATCAATTGTAGAAGATTCACTTGAAACTATTCTTACTAGTTTAATATCTGTCTGATTAGTTGCAAAAATTGACTGTTCACGTTCTAAAACTAGATTAGAAGGTATTACATAAGATTTTTTGTTTTCATCGCTTAAAGATTCATATTCAACTTTATTAATACTTGACTTATTAATAATTTTATTTATATTCTGCCTTTTAGACTCACCTAAAACATTTGTAAGTGATTGATTATAATATTTTGGATAAGCATAAAAGTCAGGATTAGCGCTCAAGAAATATTCCATATATTCTTCTTTAATTATTTTTGGAGTATTTATTTGACTGTCTCTTCTCGATGGTGACTTAGCTGGATTTTTATTATCCTCAGCTGCTTCAACAGTACTAATTTTTTGACGTCCAACTTTGCCGCCGTGTACATGTAATCTTGCAAGATTTTCTTTGCTATAATTTGAAGTTATTACATCACCAATTCTTAATCTAATTAAAGGTGACGCTGTCGGCATTTGTGTAAAAGGAAAAGCAGTTCTATCTTTTTTGTTTCTTTTAATTCCTTTTGACCATTGTGGATAAACCATAGAGACTAATTTATTAATTTGATACCACATTAAATCGTGATCGTCTTGATTATATGATACCAAGCTAAATGTTGTATTAATTGTTCTTGTCGTTTTAATGTAATGTTGTACATCATCTATTCTACCGTATCCTGAAGTTGGTGAATATTGCGGACTAAAGCTATCAGATATAGTATCAATAAATGCATGAAAAGCTAATATTTCATTTGTTCTAAGATCGTGAAAATAAAAAGGCATATATTCATTATCTAAATGATCTTCAACAAGTTTTACAATTTCTGGAGATAATCTTTTTTGCGGCTTGCCTGTTTTCTCATTTTGATCTGAGTCGTCAAAGTTTTGTCTATGCTTTCTATTATTTAAAGCTACTTTTTTAATATATGTATTTGTCTTTAAGAGTTGAGGTAGTGCTGTTATTGATAGTGTATTATTTCCTTTGTCTCTAGAATCTTCTTCTCTCCAATAATATTTAGATTTATAATCACCAACGTATTCGCCATCAGTACTTCTATTATTTTTATTTTCTCCTGTTTGTATTGGAGCAGAATTTGTACTTTTTAAGTGTCTGTCTTCCGAAAGCCTGTTTGAAAAATTAATTGTTTTATTTTTATTTGATTCAATGTTTACTTTTCTACGCCAGACCATTCTACCAATTTGCATTCTTTCGACTACAAATTTAAAATAATACTGACTAAACTCTACAAACAGCTTGTCAACAAAGTTTTCACTTGAGTCTTGTTTGGCTTTGTATAAAATGTTTTTATGAAAATGTGATTCTTGTTGGAACTTTCTTATTAAAAGTAATATTCTATATGTTCAAGTTTAGATAATGCGAGTAAACTATCTAGTAAAATGCCTAGTGTAAGTGTAAAGAAAGAATTTGGATTACTTAAATCAATATTAGAGCCAATATTAAGGTTTGATTTTTTAATTAAATTGTTTTTAATTAACTGCGGCATTTTTGGATCTGTATTTACAAATTCATTAAGCCCAATAAGAAAGTATGCAAGTGGTTCAACTTTTGCTGTAATAGGAAATTTAGGATAATTTAGCAAATCATAAAAATATTTATAAATTATTTCACCTACACTGTTATCCAAAAATCTTATAACAACTTCAGCTGCTGCAATGTATAATGACGTTTCTAAAATATAGTCAAATATAAATAAAAACTTAAGTGTATCAAGTGTTCCTTTAGTTGTATCAATTATACCAATAGAATTGGCATCAAAGCCAGCAAGCATTTCTAATTCTTCAGCGTATATTTTATTTTCTTGACTAAAGCCACTAAGTACTCCATTAAACTGATTGTAATATTTTATATTTTCATCGCTGCCAAAAGCTGGATTTTTTAGCAAGTTATTTTTGTCTTCACTTATAATTGCATTACTTAAATCATTTGCTAATCCGCCAATAGGTAATCTTACTGGAGAAGATAATTTTAAGCCGCTATTAGTTCTTAAAGATTCAAACGTATCAAACTTGCTATTTTGTGCTCTTGTAGCAACAGTGGCTGAAATAGACTCAACATCGGATGTTCCATCTTCATTGAACGTTGTTCTTCGAATAGATCCATCTGTTTGTAAAACATATTTATTAGATGACATTTTTATCCCTTTATAACAGGCTTATTCTTTAAATATTCATCTAAACCAGCATTCGTAATATTATTTTTTATAGACTCAGCAGTGACGTTGGTATCAAATAAACTAACTATATTTTTTAAATTTGCGTTAACTTTACCATCTATTACTTTTTTAGCATCATCTTGACTTATACCGAGTTTAGATGCATATACACTAATAAAAGCGTCTAATACACCGCTCTCTGTTATTGTCTGTAATGCTTCCATTTGTATCTTGTTTTTATCCATTGTTTAAACCTTAATTATTTATAATGAAGAACCTTGAACAGCATTTCCTGATGCATCAATAATAGCATTGCCATCTATATATTTACGCCCCTTTCCGGGTTTCGTCATTTCGCCTACTATATCGTTATCCAAACAAACTTCTGTCAGTGTCTTGCCATCAACTTGAAGACAAATCTTTAATTCAGAAGGACCTGATGACACTGTTTTCATTGTAGGAAGTAGATTAGAAGGAGTCATTAAGTATTCCATTCCTTTTATTAATGCGTTGGCAGCGTTTCCTGCATACGCAATTGCATTAACAATAGGTCCGCCATCTTTTCCTCCAATAACTTGATCACCAGCATCATATTGAGTAACAGTCGCGCCGCCTGGAACGCTTTTTAATAAAGCCATTCCACCTTGCCCTAACAAACTTGACTTGGCGCTGGCAACATCATCTTTAACTTTTTTAACATCTTTTATTGTAAGATCATAGCTACTAGCATTTTTTCTAAGATTGTCAATGTTACCATCCTTTAAAAAGCTTGCGAGACCTAAAAGTTCTTCAACATTTTCTTCAGCAATTCTTGCATCTAACAATTTACTTTTAGACTGATCTGTTCTTTTAAAAAATTCAGTCAATCTAGATTTTTCTTGCTGTGTTCCTCTTCTTTCTAGATCAGAAATTAAGTACTCCATTTTACCTGTTAACTCTGATAGTTTTTCTTCGTTGTCGTTTAAACCCAATAATTCATTTTCATACTCGTCCATTTCCTTTGCTAAAGCTAAAATTGAACTAGCACTACCTTTGGATTTTTCCTTAGATGCAATTTCTCTGCCTTTTAGTAAGTTTGTTTTATAGTCCGAAGTAAACCAATTTAAGACAGGCATTGATTTCATAAAGGCTTCAGCAGCAATTGATGCCATATCTCCTGCTAATCCAAGAAATTTTGAGTTGACCCAGGTAAAAAGCCTCATAAATGGACCAGATGTTCCTACTAAAAACTCAATCAGTTTATTAAATGTTTCTCTAATTGCCATTGAGTCGTCGCTGTTTAGACCAAATATATCCTTCAAAATACTGGTAATGCTATTGTTGCCTTCACTTTCAGACTGATATCCTAATAAAAAGTCAACAGCACTTGTAAGACTTTTATCAACTACATCAATTAATCCTGGACCAAGTGCTGCAAAACCTTTTAGAAATTGCCCTATTAATTTTCCGCTTGACTTAAATAATTCTCCTACGATATTACCTTTGCTCATTATACTATCATAAGCAGTTCCTTTAGAAATATAGTTTCTAAATTCATCCTGAAGCCCTAGTACACTTTCATTTCCTGAAAATGCTCTGCCTAAAAATCCACCTACACCTGTGGCAAAGGATTCGAATGTTTTCTTAAATTTTTTTGCATCAAGCAAGCCTTTTTTCTTTTTGCCGTCCCCAACCATATCTTCTAAAACATCAACGAAAGGCTTGAAAGCTTTTTCTAGTGCAGATTTAGCTTTGCCTGATACTTTTAAACCTGATACAAAGAAATCTTCAAATCTTTCTGAAACTCTCAGTAAGATAGGAGACAATCCTGAAGCTGCCTTCATA
>MDTB01214999.1_pt1 | contig 12562 bp, 9 predicted proteins | sample 811161 | NCBI WGS metagenome assembly MDTB01 (sample SAMN05326650, study PRJNA326480) | marine metagenome | isolation source: seawater | place: Mediterranean Sea | collected 2009 | reverse complement strand
CTTCGCCAATTAATTTTTGTAATGGATTGATACGGAGCCTCCATTATCTCCGACATGCAGCCTCAGGCTACGGCAAGAGGTCGAATCCGGTACACCCCCAAATAAAAATGTAATTAATATTTACTATTTGAAATGTATGGAATAGCAAACCGCTTGATTTTGGTTAAAATTCACACTTTCAAAGATCGAGAACTATTCACTATGACCTGCCTTCCTCTAGAAAGCAATCCTCAATTGACCGAGTGGGTAGCTTGATTTTAAAGAATAAACCGCTTGTATTTTAAACAAATATCGCCTTAGTTTAGTTTTGATACAAGCAATGAGTGCGTCCATCGATTGGCAAAAGAAAAATTTAATCAGCATTGAACCGCTTTCTCTGACGGATCTGGACACTATTTTTTCTCTAGCTCGGGCATACAAGTCGGCATCGGAATCCGGTCAGTCTAAATTCGACGCCCTTGAGGGTCGAACCGTAATCAATCTCTTTCTCGAACCGAGCACCCGCACCCGACTCGCTTTTGAAATTGCCTCCAAGCGCCTCTCTGCCGACTGCATCAGTATCAGTGGCGGTGCGAGTAGCTTAAGCAAGGGCGAATCGCTCAAGGACACCGCCCAAAACATCGTCGCCCTCGGAGCGGACATCATCATCATGCGACACGCCTCCTCGGGCTCGGCGGAATACCTTGCCCAAACGGTGGACACTCCAATCATCAATGCGGGAGACGGCTCACACGCTCACCCGACTCAAGCCCTCCTCGACTGCTTCACCTTAGTCGAACGCTTGGGCGACTTAAAGGGCAAGAAGGTGACGATTCTCGGTGATATTCTCTTCAGCCGAGTGGCCCGCTCAAACATCCATTGTTTGCGCAAATTGGGAGCGGAGGTCACCTTAGCCGGTCCAAATACACTGGTGCCGAAAGCCTTTGAAGCGATGGACGTTCGCGTCAGCCACAATTTAAAAGATGCTTTAGAAGATGCGGATGCGATCATGTTGCTCCGCATCCAGCACGAGCGTCAAACTTCGACCCACTTCCCTTCGATCGGGGAATACACGACGAGCTTTGGACTGAACGAACGGCGGGCTCATTGGATCAAGCCGAATGCGATCATCATGCATCCAGGTCCAATCAATCGAGGGGTGGAGATCGATTCCAAACTTGCTGACTCGGCAAATTCAGTTATTTTAGAACAGGTTAAAAACGGGGTCTTCGTTCGCATGGCCCTGCTACACCTCTGCTACGCTGCCCACAGGCAGATAAAGATCCAAGCACCCAACATTTAGACAGAGACAGATACAGAGTATGAGCCACTATTTATGGATACAAAATGGACGAATCATCGATCCCGCTAACCAGCGAGATGCGATCGGTGATCTCTTTGCCAAAGACGGTTTGCTCGTCGAGAGCTTAAGTGAGGCAGAGAAAGCAGAGGCAACGGTATTTGATGCAAAAAACCTAGTGGTCGCTCCAGGCCTAGTCGATATCCATGTCCATTTTCGTGAACCGGGCCAAACGCACAAGGAGGACATTGCCAGTGGCTCTCGTGCGGCAGCGGCGGGCGGATACACTTCGGTGGTTTGCATGCCCAATACGAACCCCGTCTGCGACTCAGTGGGCACGCTTGAACGCATCAAAAGCAGTATTGAAAAAGATGCCCTCATCCATGTTTACACGACGGGCTGTCTGACGATAGGCATGCGTGGAGAGCAACTCGCCCCGACCGGACAACTCAAGGGAGCGGGCGTCGTTGCCGTGACCGATGACGGTCTCTGTGTTCAAAACAATGAGCTGATGCGGCGAGCGGTTGAGTACGCCACTTTATACGATCTACCCATCATGGATCACTGCCAAGATTCGCGCTTGACCGAAGGTGCGGTGATGAATGAAGGCGAGGTCTCTCTTAAGCTCGGATTAAAGGGCTGGCCACGGGCAGCGGAAGACATTATTGTCGCTCGAAACATCATTCTTTCCGAACTGACCGGAGCCCGTATTCACATGCAACATGTCAGTTCCTACCACTCGGTCGAGCTGCTCCGCAATGCCAAAGGGCGTGGCATCAATGTGACGGGCGAAGCCAGTCCCCACCATATTGAATTCACCGATGCTTGCGTTGGAAACTACAATACCCTCTTCAAGATGAACCCTCCTTTGCGCACGGAAAAAGATCGCTTGGCTCTTATCGAGGGCTTAAAGGATGGCACGCTAGACTGTATCGCCACCGACCACGCCCCCCACTCGCCTACAGAAAAAGATTGTGAATTTGACCGAGCCCCTTTTGGCATCATCGGCCTTGAAAATGCCCTAGCCAGCACCTTGGAAACGCTCTATCATAGTAATCAGTGCTCACTGAGCGAAGTTATTGCCCTAATGACGCACAAAGGCGCTGAAATTTGCAATCTTCCCGCGGGCACTCTATCCTTAGGTGCCGTCGCCGATATTTGTATCTTTGATCCCGATCAAAAATGGACGGTGGATCCCGAAGCCTTTAAGAGCAAGTCACGAAATTGCCCATGGAACGGGCGGAGCTTAAGGGGCCAAGTCAAAGCAACCTTTGTCCAAGGGAAAGAAGTCTTTCGCCTGCGCTAAACTATGACTGAATATCCGACGAGTCCGATTTTTTGGATCAGCCCCCTACTCTTTATCGGTATCTTTATTTCGGCTATTGTCATTTGGTCGAAAAAACAACACCGCAACCCATTGGAATTGGGCCGTGCTTCAGGACTAATTCCCAGTTGGACTATTCCATGGGTCGATTTCCTCCTCTTGATCTTCACTGCCTACCTCTTCATTCTAATTGCACACATGATTGTCAGTCCGTTCATTCCAGAACCTTCTGAAGAAGGGGTACAAGAACTAAGCCCGCAGATTGCTCTGCTCTCCATCCTTTCCATGCACCTGCCCATCGGACTCGGTTTCATCCTCTTCCAAAAGTTTTATCTAAAAGAGAATGCACTGGTACTCAACGCAATCCCCAGCAAAATCAGTGCAGCTTTCTGCTCGGCAGGCACTCGCTTCCTCCAACTACTCCCCTTGATATGGATTCTATCCTTTCTTTGGAATATCGGCTTAGGCGAACTCCAAAAGCTCAATTTGATTGAGGAATTTCCTCCACAACCGCTAGTGGAACTCATGCTCAATGATATGGGGCCCCTCTATTTTCTATTCTTCGCATTCTCCGGTATTATAATCGCTCCAATTGTTGAAGAAGTGATTTTTCGGGGCTGCTTGTACCGCTTTTTGAAGAGCAAAACGACTCTCCTCTACGCTCAGTGGATATCTGCCTTTATCTTTGCCTTAGCTCACGCAAACCTACATTCTTTTTTACCATTACTTTTCATCGGTTTCATTTTAGCTCGCCTCTATGAGTCGAGTGGTTCGATTTATCAATCCATCGCATTTCACGGGTTCTTCAATGCGACAACTTTTGTCTTTATTGCCCTGCTCAAATACTCAGGATTGCCTCTGCAAGTATTTTTTCCCTAGCATTGGATTGACAGAACATTGAGTACAGATACAAAAAAAGTTTTTACTTTATACAATTATGATTTCTTGGATTCAACACCACCTCATTCGCCACGGTCGCTGGATATTCATTTCACTCCTCGCAGTGATCATCATTGCCTTTGTCTTCACCATTGGGAATACCCCAGGCTTGACCACCAATGAGAGCAACTATGAAAAGCGGGTTATTTTTGGCACGGATGTCAACAACCCTACAGAAATGGAGGCAATCAGTCGTTCAGTGGGTCTGAGTGCCCTACTCCAAACGGGGAGTGAAATCTCAACTAACAATCAATTTCAAAATGCGATGGCCGATCGCATCGTCCAGCGCCACCTCATTGAAATGATCGGTCTCCCCAATCCGAGCTCTGAGGATCTACAAAATTATATTAAAAGCTTAGCCTTCTTTCAAAACGAGTCAGGGGAATTTGATGCGACCAGTTACAGTAGCTTCATTGAAAACCTCTCCGCAAATCCACAACTGAGTGAACTGGAATTCATCCAAACCTTGACTGAAGATTACAAAATCAAACAACTTGAAAAAGCGATCGAGGGGCCCGGATACTACACCCCAGCTCAAAGTCGCATCGTCACCGATCAGCAACATACGGTTTATGAAGTGTATAATATCAAGCTCAACTACACAGATTTTGTCCCAGAAATTGATGACAGCGAGGACGCAATCAAAAACTACTTTGAGGAGCAAAAGCTTGCCTACGAGACCGATGAAAAAATCGAAGCGAGCTATCTTTTCTTTGCCAGTAGTGCCACTCAAATCGATGACAGTAGTGCCGACCTAGAAGCCCACTACCGTGCAAATAAAGCCGCTATTGACGCACAGTATCGATCCGACAACCCTGAGCCTGAGCCTGAGCCCGAGACAGAAGCCGAAGCGGGGGCTGCCCCTTTAAAACCACAAGGCCCAAGCCCAAACAGTCTACTAGCGTTTGATCAAGTAGAAGCATGGGTGCAAGCTGATTGGATCGAAAAAGAACAAGCCAAGGCTGCTGAAGCGATGGCGAGTGAATTTGTATACACGCTCTACGATAAAGCCATTGCCTTAGATTCAGAGTCCTTTGAAAATTTAAAAGTAGCCTATCAAGCAGAGGAAGCGGAAATTGATGCCTTTGCTAAAAATGAAGTCTACGGTAAATCACTACCGGCAGGCTTGCTTCAATCCGCTTTTTCTCTCAACAGCGATCGCTATTACTCAGACCCACATAAAACCGATGGCGGCTACGCGGTTCTACTTTATCGCGCGACTCTGCCCCCAGAAATTCCCGCTTTTGAAACGGTCGCCGAACAAGTTGAAAAAGACTACCGAAATGGTGAAAAGCGTGCTCAATTTAATGCAGAAGGTGCTCGGATAAAAGCTGAACTCGAAGCCATTGTTGCCTCTGGGAATGATTTCAAAACTGAAGCAGAAGCTCTGGGACTGGTTGTTGATGCGCAGGAAGATTTTAACTTTCGCAATCCGCCTTCCGGTGTGCCACCCTATGAGTTCCAAGCTATTTTCCGTCTCAAGCCAGGAGAGGTTTCCGAGATGAATAACTACGGAAGCACGGCGATACTCACTTATCTAAAATCTGAAACCATTTCTGAATACGAAGAAGATAGCGAAGAATTGGAACGCACGATCAGCAATATCAAGGCCTTCAGCCAAAATTCAGCCAAATCAGGATTTTACAACGAGCTCCTCTCACTAGAAATCAGCGACGCTGCTGAAGCGGAAAGCGATAGCGAATAAGCGCGTTCTACCCAGCCTAGGTCAAAAGTTCCTTGGCGTGCTCTAAAGCCGAGCTCGAGTTGCGATCGCCCAACATTCGAGCGATCTCGCCCTTGCGCTCATTGGCATCTCCATGAATTGCTGCAATGCGAACAGTTGTATCCGATTCGTCCTGCAACTTCTCGACAAGAAAGTGCTGCCTTCCCAAAGAAGCGACCTGGGGTAAATGCGTGACACAAAAGACTTGATGCGACTCGGCGATACGCGCCATTTCAATGCCAACGCTTCGCCCCACTTCTCCACCGACATTGGCATCGACCTCGTCAAAGACCAAGACAGGTGTTTGATCAACATCGGCTAACAAGGTCTTCAGAGCGAGCATGACCCGAGCGGTTTCTCCACTCGAAGCAATTTTCTTCAAGGGTAAGAGTGTCTGCCCCGCATTGGGCGCAAACATGAAGCGACAGGATTCTCGGCCGTACTCGGCAAAGCCCCCGCCATCAAGCGGGAGAAGTTCAATCGCCAAACGCGCTTTTTTAAAACCCAACTTGAGCAACAAGTCACTCGCTTGATCAGCTAAACGCGAAGCACCGTTTTCGCGATTTTTCCTCAAAGCCTGCGCCCATTTCGTCAATTCACCTTCGAGCTGAATCCGCTCTGCGTCCAAGCGGTGAATTGAGCCCTCGATATCGCCCTGAAGGGCACATTGTCGTTCCAGTTTTGCCTTCTCTTCAAGTAAGCTGGCTAAACTGCCTCCGTACTTCCGCTTCAATTCTTGCCATGCGGACATCTGTTGAGAAATTGATTCAATCTGATCGGCATCAAAATCATAAGCACTCCGCCTTGCCTCCAACTCACGGAAGATATCATCTGCCTCAATCTGCAAACTCTGAGCTCGCTCGGACAATTCGCCAATTGAAGGGTCTAATTCAACTAAAGTCTGGACGAATTGATTGAACTGATTCAATTGATCCGTTAAGCCCGACGGATTCGAAAAGACAGCTAAACAATTCTCGAGAGCGGATTGGTAATCTTGTGCCCGACTGATCTTGGTAAAATTGGACTCCAATTCAGCTATGCCTGCTTCGGACAAGTCTATTTGCTCCATTTTCTTTAGCTCGTTGCCGATGAAACGCAAAGCGTCTGCATCCAAGCGTTCAGAGTTGTTTAATTGATCCATAGATTGGCAAACTGAACGCCATTCTCGATAGACTGTTTGATAGTCCTTTAAAATGCTCTCGTTCGAAGAAAAGGCATCTAAAAGTGCTAGTTGACAGGACTCGACAAACAATTTTTGGGGTTCGCCCGGACCGTGGAAATCGATCCAAAATTCACCGATCGCCCGCAATTGAGAAAGGGTTGCCAAAGCCCCATTAACGCGAATTTTTGATTGCTTGGATTGATCCAAACTGCGGGAAAGAATCAGTGTGCCCTCTTCGCAGAGCGGAAGATCAAACTCGGAGAGCAGTGCATCGATCGAGGTGGACTCTTCAAAGAAAAAACTCGCCTCCAAAAACAGGCGCTCTGCTCCCTGACGGATCATCGATTGATTGGACCGAGCCCCAGAGAGCAAGTTAAAGGCTCCGAGAAGGACACTCTTACCCGCACCCGTCTCACCCGTAACGACAGACAGGCCGCGATCAAACTCCAAAGTTACCGATTTGAGCAAAGCTAAGTTTTCAATCTTCAAATACTGAAGCATCGTCTATTAGTTACCGAGAAAAAATTTCAAACACATAAGGAGCGGAAAGAATACAGCCGCCACAGAAATAAAAAAAGTTAGATAGGTTTTTAAAACACTAATTTTCAGCACCTTATTAAGAGCAATTAAAAGAATGGTAAACCCGTAGATCAAACCGAGAAGAAATAAATAGGGTACGACTGACGGTGCCAGTGAAACTAGGATATACAGAGCGATAAATAAGAGTGTCCAAGGAAGCAGTCCTAAGCCCAAAGCCGTTTGAATGTGCACGAGTTCAGTATCTGCCCCGAACCAACGACTGAACACTCGTATTGCCAAACTGAGCAGATAAAAGACCGCCATGCCAATCAGACCGCCCAGCAAAACTTCCAAAGGTACACTATCAATTCCAAACAAATTATGCTGGAGAACGAATGGAAAACTCTGAACCATAAAGAACAAATAAGCCACCCTGAGCGCAAAATTTCGATTCTTTGTATTTAAGGGCAATTCCTCTATTGTCGTACCTGGACGGTATAAGATCTGTAAGTATTGGAACATGATGCAAAACTGACTAAAAATAAAAATTCCTCAAACTAAAAGCGTTCAAAATCCACTGACTACGAATAATTTAAAAAAAATGCGATAATTGCTTGCAGGATAGTTTAAAAATTTCACGATTGCATCAATTTATGCCTAAACGAACTGACTTAGAAACGATTTTAATCATAGGCTCAGGGCCTATCGTTATTGGACAAGCCTGTGAATTTGACTATTCCGGTACACAAGCCTGTAAAGCACTTCGCGAGGAAGGCTACAAAGTGGTTTTAGTCAACAGTAACCCGGCTACAATCATGACAGATCCAGAATATGCGGATGTCACCTATATTGAGCCCTTGACGGTTGAAGCTCTCGAAAAAATCATCCGAAAAGAAAAGCCTGATGCCTTACTTCCAACCCTAGGCGGGCAAACCGCACTCAACTTATCCATGGATTTAAACTCCAGTGGAATTCTCGAGAAATACTCTGTAGAAATGATCGGGGCCAAGCCGGAAGCGATTGAAAAAGGAGAAGCACGGGAAGTCTTCAAACAAGCCATGCTCAAAATTGGCATGGATGTAGCCCGTTCTGCGACCATCAACAATCTAGAAGACGCCCTAGAAGCCGCCGACAATTTAATTGGTGAATTTCCCATCATCATCCGACCGAGCTTCACTCTCGGAGGATCTGGAGGTGGCATTGCTTACAATCGAGAAGAATTTAAAAAAATGGTCCAAAATGGCTTGGAGATTTCGCCCACCCACGAAGTACTGATTGAAGAATGCTTGCTCGGATGGAAAGAATACGAAATGGAGGTGATGCGTGACCATAAGGATCAATGTGTCGTCATTTGTTCCATTGAAAACTTTGACCCCATGGGCGTACACACCGGTGACTCCATCACCGTCGCTCCCGCCATGACTTTGACCGACAAAGAATATCAATTGATGCGCGATGCGTCCTTTGCCTGCATTCGAGAAGTCGGTGTAGAGACCGGCGGATCGAATATACAATTCTCCGTCAACCCTAAAGACGGTCGCATGGTCGTCATCGAGATGAACCCTCGAGTCTCTCGTAGCTCTGCCCTTGCCTCCAAAGCCACCGGTTTTCCCATCGCTAAAATTGCGGCTAAATTAGCCGTCGGCTACAGCCTAGATGAATTGCAAAATGACATCACCCGAGAAACGCCAGCCAGTTTCGAACCGTCGATTGATTATGTCGTGACGAAAATCCCCCGCTTCACCTTTGAAAAATTCCCGGGTTCTGACCCGACACTCACCTCAGCGATGAAATCTGTTGGTGAAGCCATGGCCATCGGTCGCACCTTTAAAGAATCCTTACAAAAAGCCCTGCGTTCCTTAGAAATATCGGCAAAAGGCTTGATGGGGCCACCTAAATTTCACGATAAGATCGAAGACCTCCAGCGCGTTCGCGAGGGTATTTCTGTTCCCACGCCCGAGCGAATTTTTTGGTTGCGCCACGGCTACCTCAACGGTCTCAGCCCCGAAGCCGTCTTTGACTTATCTAAAATTGATCCTTGGTTCTTGCAACAGATTAAAGAATTGGTAGACGAAGAGCTCGAGATCGCGGCAAGCCAGTTGAGTGATCTGTCTGAAGAGCAATTCCTCAAGGCAAAAACATCGGGCTTTTCCGATTCCCTCATTGCCGAACTCACTAAGAGTACCCTCGCCGAAGTGACCGAACGCAGAAAAGAGCTCGGTATCGAGACACAATTCCGCCTTGTAGATACCTGTGCCGGAGAATTCGAAGCCTATACACCTTATTATTATTCTTCCTATGGGGCAGAAAACGAAATCAAAAAAAGTGAAAAAGAAAAGATCATGATTCTCGGTGGCGGTCCCAACCGAATCGGTCAAGGAATCGAATTTGATTACTGTTGTGTGCACGCCTCCTTTGCCTTGCGAGAAGCCGGCTATGAAACCGTGATGGTCAACTCCAACCCCGAAACCGTCTCCACCGATTACGACACCTCAGACAAACTCTTTTTTGAACCCCTCACCTTAGAAGATGTCCTAGAAATCTATAATCAAGAGGGCTGTTCAGGTGCTATCGTTCAATTCGGAGGGCAAACTCCCCTCAATCTCGCCACCGAATTAGCCGCCCACGGCGTACAGATCATCGGAACAAGCCCTGAAATGATCGACGCCGCTGAAGACCGTGATCAATTCCGCACCATTCTAGAAAAACTTGAACTGAAACAGCCCGCCAACCGCATCGCCCACTCGCGAGAAGCTGCTTACAACTGCGCGGAAGAAATTGGCTTCCCTGTTCTCTTGCGACCCTCTTTTGTCTTAGGTGGACGCGGCATGTTTATTGTCTACAACCTAGAAGAGATGCGGGCGATTATCACCGAAGTATTTGAAGCCGCTCCAGGCAAACCCGTCTTGATTGACAAGTTCCTCGAAGATGCCTACGAGCTCGATGTCGATTGTATTTCCGATCAAGAGACCACCGTAATTGGCGGTATGTTACAACATGTGGAATTTGCTGGTGTGCACTCAGGAGATGCCGCCATGGTCATGCCTCCGCACACCCTATCAGCCGAAATGATTAATACCGTTCGCGATGCGACCCACGCCTTGGCTCGGGCATTAAAAGTTGTGGGACTGATGAATGTTCAGTATGCGATCAAAGACGAAGAACTCTTTATTATTGAGGTTAACCCGCGCGCCTCCCGAACCGTTCCCTTTGTTTCCAAAGCAATCGGTCACTCTCTAGCTAAATTAGCCGCGCGCGTTATGGCCGGAGAAAAGCTAAAAAACTTAGGCTTCACCGAAGAAATTATTCCGCCCTACTACGCAGTCAAAGAATCGGTCTTTCCCTTCAATCGCTTTCCCGGAGCTCGGATCATGCTCAGCCCAGAGATGCGGAGTACTGGAGAAGTCATGGGCATCGATGCCGATCTTGGAGTTGCATTTGCCAAGACGCAAATGGCCGCCTCCCCATCCCTTCCCGAAAGCGGTGATGCCTTTGTCAGCGTCAAAGATGCGGACAAAGATAAAGCGATACAAATTGCAAAGAAACTCAGTGATCTTGGCTTTGGCATTATTTCTACAGCAGGCACCGGAGAATTACTCAAATCCCACGGGATCAAAGTCAAAAGTGTCTGTCGATTGAGCGAGGGACGCCCCAATGTCATCGACTTAATTAAAAACAACCAAGTCAGCTTGATCATCAACACGCCACAAGGAACAATTCCTAGACAAAACGAAAACCAAATTCGCACCGAAGCGGTGAAGCATAAAGTTTGTATTATGACGACTATTTCCGCCGCTGAAGCTGCCGTTGATGGGATCAAATCACTTCGTGAAAAAGGCTTTGAAGTCTGCTCCATTCAAGACTACGGTAAGAAAATTTAATCGTCTCCATGAAACAAGAGTCCATTATCGCCCTCTTACACGGGCCTGATCAACCGGGGATCGTCGCTCAGGTCGCCTCATGGATTTTTGAACGCGGTAGCAATATCGATCACGCCGATCAACATAAAGACACCGAGGCGAACATCTTTTTTCAACGCCTTGAATGGGTTCCCTCCGACTCCAATAAAGAAAAACTTGAAGCCGAAGCACACGCATTTAAAGACTTTGCTCAAAATGAACTGAAGCTATCCGCCCAAGTCATCCTCAGTTCAAAAAAACCAAAAGTTGCGCTCTTTGTCTCCAAAATCGACCATTGCTTTCACGACAGTATTTTGCGTTTCAAAGCCAACGAACTGAATGGAGAACTGGTCTGCATTATATCCAATCACCCCGATCTAGGCAGGGCAGCAGAAAGCTATGGCATTCCCTTTTACCACACCCCTTTTGAGGGAGCGAATAAAGCGCAAGTCGAAGCTACCCAGAGAGAAATTCTCCAGAAACATTCCGTTGAATTGGTCATTCTCGCCCGCTATATGCAGATTCTTTCATCGGATTTCCTCAGTGCAATCGCCCTACCCGTCATCAATATCCACCACTCCTTTTTGCCCGCTTTTGCAGGAGGCAAACCCTACCATCAAGCCTATGAGCGCGGAGTCAAAATCATTGGAGCGACTGCCCACTACGCAACCGCCGACCTTGACGAAGGCCCGATCATCTTTCAATCCGTCACCCAGATAAATCATAGAAACACCATTGCAGACTTGATTCGCAAAGGAAAAGATTTAGAAAAATCAGTATTCGCTCAAGCCGTACGCCTTCATTTAAATAATAGAATTCTAGTTTATAACAACAAAACCGTCGTATTCGATTAAAACACTTACTGGATTACCATGAAACGAGAACCGAAAAAACCCAAAAACCCATTGTTTCCCGAAAACGCAGATCTTGAAACAGATACACTCAGTTCAGAACAAACCGCTGAAGAACAAATTTCCGCCTACTGGGAAAAAAATCAATCCTCCATCATCACGGCAATCGCCGTCACTGCCATCGCTATTCTCGGCTTCCAAGGCTATAAAATAGTACAAGCCCAAGCGGAGGAAAAACTTCAAGTCGCCTATCAAGAAGCACTCTCTGAAGATACACTCGATACCTTCATTGACAGTTATCCCGAAACAACAATTGCTGGTTTTGCTGCCCTCGAAGGTGCACACAGTGCCTATCAAGCAGAAGACTATACCCTTGCCATCGATCTCTACGAAAAAGCAATGCGTGCCTTTGTAGATAACCCAATGCTCGGGAAAGCACGCCTCGGCATTGCTTTTGCCCACTACCAAATCGATTCAGAAAAAGGGCTCAAGCTTCTCGATAACCTTCTTGCCGATGCATCGATCCTCGAGTCGATTCGTGCCGAAGCGGCCTATGTTCTTGCCGCTCACGCCAAAACTGACGGCGATTTAGAAAAAGCAAAAAACTACGCTGAAACCGTTCAATCCTTTGAAAACGCAGGCAGTTGGTCTTTTCGCATCAACCAATTCCTCTAGTTGGTAAAGGGAAATTTTAAGCAAGACTGGCTCGTCCCCCCGAAAGAGCGCAGACCGCTAATTTGACAAATCTGTTAAATCTTACCGAGAAAAGCATCTCCAAGATTGACAGACAAAAAACCATATTCAGAAACTAAGCATATGAGTACATCAATTATCGATATAAGAGCACGCGAAATCATTGATTCCCG
>MDTB01116148.1_pt1 | contig 12562 bp, 11 predicted proteins | sample 811161 | NCBI WGS metagenome assembly MDTB01 (sample SAMN05326650, study PRJNA326480) | marine metagenome | isolation source: seawater | place: Mediterranean Sea | collected 2009 | reverse complement strand
TTAGTGCATTTCCTCTTTTTCTGGCTTCAAAACCAAATCTAAAACCAAAATAATTTAAAAATATCAGGACAATAGTTAAAGCTACGGGTACTGAATAAACATAATAATCGGGCACATGAAAATGAAGGTTACCAGGGTGAGGCAATTCATAATAATTAAAAGATAATATTAATAAGGATAAAATAGTTATGAATGATAGAAAAAATGTGCTAGCTAAGTTTAATAGTGTCGAAGATACTATCGCTGGAACAATTAAAAAAATTATAAAAGGATTTGTTACACCACCGGTTAAATATAAAAGTACTGCCAACTGAATAACATCGTAAAATAATAGTATTGTTGACTCAATATTGCTTAAATAGTTCTTTTTAAAGTTATACTGTATGAAGATGTTTGTAATTCCTCCACAAAAAATTGTTAGGGAGCAAAAAATAACAGGAAGCTTTAGAGATAAGCCAAAATGACATACATAAATTGTCACTAGCTGTCCTATAAGAGCTATCCAACGTAAAATAACAACTGTCTTTTTCTGAAGACGTAAATCCTCTTCGAATTTGAGAAGATCACTTAGTTTCATATAGATTAAATGTCTAGATTTTCAACCTCGAGGGCTTTTTCTGTAATAAAATCTTTCCTAGGAGCTACCTCATCACCCATTAAAATTTTAATAATATTTTGGTCCTCCTTAGATTTTTCTTTTGTTCCCTTGGAGTACTCTACCCTTAACAAAGTTCTATTTTCAGGATTTAGTGTTGTTTGCCAAAGTTCTTCTGGGTTCATTTCACCCAATCCCTTAAACCTTTGGATGTTTAATTTTTTCTTTTCCTCGCTAATAAATTTTTCAAGTTCTGACTTATTAATCTTCTTAGAACTATTTTCTTTTGAACTAATTAAATATTTTTCTAAGTCCTTTTCATTTTTTATATAAGTACTTTTTGATCCTCTAGTAACTTTGAATAAAGGTGGTTGTGCTAAAAACAAATGTCCCTTTTCAATTAATTCATTAAATGGCTTGTTGTTAAAAAATGTTAAAAGCAATGTTCTAATATGAGATCCATCCACATCGGCATCTGTCATAATAATAATTTTTTCATATCTTAAATCTTCTATATTAAAATTTGTGGAACCAGTTCCAAGAGCATTTATCAAAGTCACAATTTCATTTGAGGACATCATTTTAGCAAGGGTTTTGTTTTCAAGGCTACCATTTGCTCCATTTCTTTTTTTATTTTCGTTAACATATGTATTTAAGATTTTTCCTCTAAGTGGAAGAACTGCCTGAAACTCTCTTTTTCTTCCTTGTTTCGCTGATCCGCCAGCCGAGTCTCCCTCTACTATATATAATTCCGTTCCCTCCATGGATGATATTTGGCAGTCTGCAAGCTTACCTGGTAGCCCTGAGAGCTCTAAAGATCCTTTTCTTCTTACACTGTCCCTTGCTTTTCTAGCAAGATCTCTAGCTATTGCGGCTTGCAAAACCTTATCGAGTACTAAGCGAACAACTGCTGGATTTTGATCAAACCAAATTGTTACTTTCTCATTTACTATAGACTCAACTACATTTCTAATTTCAGATGAAACTAATTTATCTTTGGTTTGTGAAGAAAATTTGGGATCTGGCATTTTTACAGATAAAATAGCTGTGAGACCTTCTTTAATGTCTTCACCGCCTATAACCACTTTATTTTTTTTATTTAAATTTTTCTCAGATGCGTATTTATTTATTATTCTTGTAAGTCCACTTCTAAAACCAAGAAGATGGGTACCGCCATCTTTTTGATGAATATTATTAGTAAAAGCCATTACCTCTTCAGAAAAACCAGCATTCCATTGGAAAGAACATTCTACAATGACTTCTTTTTTTTCACCTTTTAAATAAACTGGTTTTTTAAAAACAGCTTTTTCATTTTTATTAATTAAAAGTGATTTTTTTTGATCTAAAAATGTGACGAATTCACTAACGCCACCGTCATACTTATGGTCATAAGTCTTGGCTTTTGCATGTGTTTCATCGATAAGGCTTATTTTTAAACCCTTGTTTAAAAACGCTAACTCTCTTATTTTTTTTTCTAAAATAGCTAAACTAAATTTAATCTTAGAAAAAATATCTTTTGACGGAAGAAAATTTATTTTTGTTCCTGATTCTTTCGTTTTTTTTTAAAAATTTAATTGAGTCTATGGTTTTTCCATTTTTGAAAGAAATAAAATATTCTTTTCCATCTCTAAATATATTTAATTCCAATTTTTCTGATAAGGCATTAACTACTGATACACCTACTCCATGTAAACCTCCTGATACTTTGTAAGAGTTTTGATCGAATTTACCACCAGCATGTAATTGTGTCATGATTACTTCCGCGGCAGATTTTTTTTCTCCCTTGTGCATATCTACCGGTATTCCTCTACCATCATCTTGAACAGTTATAGAATTATTCTTGTGCATTGTGACTGTAATATTTTTGCAGAATCCAACTATTGCTTCGTCAATTGAATTATCTAATACTTCGAAGACCATATGGTGCAGACCTGAACCATCATCAGTATCACCAATATACATTCCTGGTCTTTTACGAACAGCCTCAAGACCTTTTAAAACTTTTATTGAATCTGCTTTATAGTCTTTTGGAGAACTATTTTTTTGAGTTTCTGTCATTCTTTTGAAAAATTAAGTATATCATTTTTTTTTGAACAGTTAAAACGAGAACGGGAGGTCTTATCAAATAAGCATTGAACGACAAGGATAATAGAAGGTAAATATTATTTATTTTGTGAATTGGCTTAATTTCAAATTTTCATAGGCATAATGACATAATAGCTATGTTTGTCTGAGTTATCTAATATTAGTACCGGAGAAACTGCATCATTCAGTTTTAAAGTAATTTTTTCATCCTCTATTTCTGATGCAACATCTAACAAATATCTTGAATTAAAGCTTACGGTAAATTGTTCAGAGTCATAACTTGCTTTTAATGCTTCTTTACCTTCTCCAGATGACGAACTGTTTACAAATAATTGAATTTTATCTTTCTCCAAAGTTAATTTTACACCTTCTTTCCTGTCAACTGAAACGGTTATTACCCTTTCGACTGAATCTATCAATTCTTTTACGTTTGCCGACAAAGTTTTTGAATTGTTTGAAGGAACGACTTTTCTATAATCGGGGAATTTACCATCAATGATTTTGGAAGTTATTTTTGTATTTCCAATTTTAAACTGTATCTTTGTATCAGTAGAAAAAAGTGAAACTTTTTCATTTGTCTCTGTTAAAAGATTACATAACTGAAATGCTGTTTTTTTTGGTAATATAAATGATTTAAATTTAGCTGCATTATCTAAAACCATGCTGCTTGATGATAATCTATGGCTATCAGTTGCCACACCGGTCAGAAATGATTTACCATTGGCTTCTGTAAGATGTATAAAAATTCCATTTAAATAATGTCTAGTTTCGTCACTAGACATCGAAACTTTTGTTTTATTAAGCAATGAAAGAAAGTCTTTACCATTTAAAATTATTTCTTCAGTTTTAAAATCATCTGAAAAATTTGGAAAATTATCAGTTGGTAAACATAATAAATTAAAATTTGAATTCTCAGCAGATATATTTAACTTGTTTTCATCTTTTAGATTAAAAATTATATCCAAATTTGTTGGCAATTTTCTTAATAAATCGTGTAAAACTGTTGCAGAAGTCGTAGTACTTCCTTCGTTAATAATCTTTAGATCTTCAATTTCATCATAAAATACTAAATCTAAATCTGTAGCTACAACACTAAGTTTGTTATTTTTTACCTTTAATAAAACATTTGAGAGTATTGGAAGAGTATTTTTTCTCTCGATTACATTATGGGCAAAATTTAATGATTTTAATAAAGTATCCCTTTTAATTTGGAAGTGCATTTTAATCGCTCAAAATGATCGACTTTATATCCTCGACATTTTTTTTAATTTCTTCATTACTGCCGCATAATTTATCTATGGTTTTAACAGCATGAATAACAGTAGTGTGGTCTCTATTAGCAAATTTTCTTCCAATCTCTGGTAAAGATCTAGTAGTAAGTTTCTTTGCAAGGTACATGGCTATTTGCCTTGGTCTTGCCAAAGGTCTGGATCTTCGTTGTGAAAGCATTTCTTGAAGATTGAGACTGTAAAAATTAGATGTAACATTTTGAATTTTTTCTATAGTTACAATTTTACTATTTTTATAAACATCTTTTAAAATTATTTTACAGTCATTTACATTAAGCTGTTTTTTACTCATTTTACTGAAAGCTACTATTCTATTAAATACTCCAATTAATTCTCTAATATTTGAATTAGGATCTCTAGCGAGAAAATCTACAACACTTTCATGTAAGTTTGGATATTCTTTAAAGTTACTCTCAAATTCTGTAATTTTCTTTTTTAAAATTTTTAATTTTAATTCATAGTCTGGTGATCCAATATCAACTACTAAGCCCCCAGAAAGTCTAGATTTTATTCTATCTTGAACTCTATCTAGTTTATTAGGCGCCCGATCTGATGAAATTATAATTTGTGAACTTTTATCAAATAAACTATTAAACGTGTGAAAGAACTCTTCTTGTAGACCTTCTTTGCCACGAATAAATTGTATATCATCAATTATAAATACATTTGCCTTTCTGAAAAAATCCTTAAATTTTACCATTTCATTTTTTTTGATAGATTTTATAAACTGGTACATAAATCTTTCAGCAGATATAAACATTACATTATTTTCTTCTCTTAATTTTAAACCAATAGAATTAATTAGATGTGTCTTACCAAGCCCAACTCCTCCGTATATAAAAAGAGGATTATATCTTGAAAGCTGAGTACATATTTTGTTTGCTGACATGTAGGCTAACTTGTTGCTTTCTCCCAACACAAAATTGTCAAAATTTAAGTTTGGATTTAGTCTATTATAATTTAGTATCGAATCTTGTATATCAGATACGTTTCCTTCTGGTGCGTTTGAATATATCGCCTTATTATCTGATTTATCTTCCTGTATCTGAAATTGAATTCTATTAATACTAAGTTTATGTTTTTTAATTTCATCAAGAATTTTATCAGCATATCGTGAGGTAATCCAATCTCTAAAAAACCTTGTTTGAACCCCTAAAATTACATAATGATTATATTCTTTTAATAGTCTGATATTTTTTAACCAACTCGAATGTATTTGTTGGCCCATGGTTTCTTTTAATCTTTCTTGCACTTTTTCCCAATTTAAAAGTCTTTCCTCGGACAGAGGGGTATTTTCGATTTTTAAAGATTTTTTGTCCATGAATTTTTTTTTTGAAAGTTTTTGTATAACTTATTTTTTTTTAATTCAATCTCTACAGGTTGTATTAAAAAAAAAATAAAAAAAAAAAATTGGTTGTAAAATTATCGTCTGAATAGAAAAAAAATTTGAATTCAACTTACAATGTAACTATTCTAGATTTAGATATTTTTAAGAGGTTAAAATTTTAAACAACTCTCAATTGAGATAAGTTAATTTTTTAGATTTTTTATTTTTTTTGATACTCTTGAAACTCTTCTTGAAGCATTCTTTTTCTTAATGGCTCCATTTTTGGCGGCCTTCATCAATTCGGACTGGAATTTAGCATAAAATGATTGGATCTCTTTTTTATTATTTTTTTTCAAAATTGCATCCATTTTTTTAATAGCTAGTTTACATCTCCTCTTCCAGAATTTGTTTATAATAGCCTGTTTTGCTACCTTTTTGACTTTTCTTTTAGCAGATTTCGTATTTGGCATGAGTGCAACATATATATCTTTGAAATATTTGGGTCAATATTTAATTATTTTTGACATATAACATTAATAAAAAATGAAAAATACAAAACACAGCAAAACTGATCAAGTTAATCGGGTTTTTGATGATGCTTTTGAGAAGTATGATCTGATGAATGACTTTATGTCCTTAGGGGTACATAGAATTTGGAAGAATAGACTTATTGACTGGATGAACCCTAAGACTGGAGATCGATTAATAGATGTAGCTTCCGGTACAGGCGATATCGCGAAAATGTTTTTAAAAAGAATACAATTTGAAGGCGAAGTTACTTGCGTAGAGCCAAACAAAAAAATGTTTAATCTTGGAAAAAAAAATCTTAAAAATTTTAAAGATACAACATGGCATTGCTCTGCCGCTGAGAAATTGCCATTTAAAAATGAAATGTTTGATATTTACTGTGTAAGTTTTGGAATAAGGAATTTCTCTGATGTAGAACGTTCTCTTTGTGAAGCTAAAAGGGTTTTAAAAAAAGGCGGTAGAATTATGTGTTTAGAGTTTTCTAAAGTTGAAAACGAAGTATTAAATAAATTTTATAAATTTTATTCAAAATCAATACCTCATTTAGGTAAATATATTACTGGAAAATCTGAGCCTTACGAATACCTTATAAAAAGTATAGAAAAATTTTATAATCAAAATGACTTATTAGAACTTTTTAAAAAAAGTGGTTTTGAAAATGTTGAATATAGAAACCTTTCAGGAGGTATAGTTGCAATCCATTCTGGTTGGAAAGTTTAATTATGATAATAAAAATTTATAACTTGTTTAAAATTATAAGAAAGTTTTCAGTTTCTGGAGCTGTTAATGTTTTAGATGAAATAAAACCAATGCCAAAGTTTTTAAAGTTTATTTTTTATATATTTTCCTTTGGTTCGAATAAAGATTTAAAACTTTTAAATAAAACCCCAGGTGAAAAATTATGTACTGCATTACAAGAAATGGGAACCACATTTATAAAACTTGGGCAATTTTTAGCAACTCGTCCAGATATAATCGGGGATGATGTAGCTAAAAAATTAGAAAATCTACAAGATAAGCTTCCTGCATTTAGTACGCTTGAAGCTAAAGAAATGCTTAAAAGAGAAATAGGACAAAAATCTTTTGAGAAAATTATTTCATTAAATAACCCCGCAGCTGCAGCTTCGATTGCCCAGGTTCATTTTGCTAAAATTTTAATTGAAGGTCAAGAAAAGGAAATAGCTATTAAAATATTAAGACCAAATATTCACAAAACGGTTAACGAGGAATTGGATGCTCTTATGTTTGTGGCCTATATGGTTGAGAATCTTTTTAAGAAAACAAAAAGGCTAAAGCTAGTTGAGGTTATATACCTGTTAAAGGAAATAACAAATGTAGAAATGGATCTAAGGTTTGAGGCAGCAGCAGCTAGTGAACTATATGAGAATACTAAAAATGATGATTTTATCAAAGTTCCAAATATTTATTGGAGTTATACCTCTAAACAAACGCTCGCATTAGACAAAGTAGATGCAATCCCTATTAAAGACTTGGAAAGTTTAAAAAAAGCAAATATAAATTTTGATAAATTATCAAGAAATTTAATCCAACTTTTTTTAAAACAAGCCGTAAGAGATGGTTTTTTTCATGCAGATATGCATCAGGGAAATTTATTTGTTGATACAGATGGAAACATTATACCGATTGATTTTGGAATAATGGGTCGTCTAGATAAAAATAATAAAAGATATTTAGCAGAAATACTTTATGGGTTTATCCAAAGAGATTACAACAAAGTTGCAGAGGTTCACTTTTTGGCTGGACTTGTTCCTAAGAATACTTCTAAGGATGAACTTGCCCAGGCCTTAAGATCTATTGGAGAGCCCATATTTGGCCAAACAGTAAAAGATATTTCGGGTGGAAATTTACTTGCACAATTATTTGATGTTACAGAAAAATTTGACATGGAAACTCAAACCCAGTTGCTTCTACTTCAGAAAACAATGGTCTCAGTTGAAGGGGTTGCGAGAAAATTAAATCCTGATGCTAATATTTGGGAAATTTCTAGACCGGTACTAGAGAATTGGATAAGAAGGGAAAAGGGTCCTGAATCTAAAATAAATCGAACAATTCAAATATCAAAAGAGGTTTTAGAAAAAATTCCAGATCTACCCGATGTAATGGATAAAGCAAATTTAGCACTTCAGATGCTAGCGGAAGGTAAACTTAATTTATACTCTACGGGAGGAAAAAATCTTGAATTTGAAGAGTTAAAAATGAAAAATATAAGAAACAATATTGTAATTATATTATTAGGTATTGTAATAGGATTGTTTATAGTATTTTAATTAGTTATGAGCATTCAAAATAAAAAAATTTTACTAATAATAGGCGGAGGTATTTCTGCTTACAAATCTTTAGACCTAATAAGATTATTGCTCAGAAAGAAATCGTCTTTAAAAGTGGTTTTAACAAAAAGTGGAAATAAGTTTGTAACTAGCCTATCAGTATCCTCTCTTTTAAAAAATAAAGTATTCGAAGACACATTTGAAAATAAAAATAAGGGAAGAATCGATCATATTGCCTTATCAAGATGGGCCGATTTAGTTTTAGTTCTACCAGCAACAGCTAATTTTATATCGAAGCTGAGCAGAGGAAGTGCTGATGATCTAGCCTCTACAATCATTTTGGCGTCAAACAAAGAAACATTCTTAGCTCCAGCTATGAATGTAAGAATGTGGTTGCACCAGGCTACACAAAAAAATATTAAATCCCTTATTGAATATGGTTATAAATTTATTGGACCCGAGAATGGTTCAATGGCCTGTGGTGAATTTGGCAAAGGCAAAATGTCAAGTCCAAGACAGATTTTATCTTTTTTAGAAAGATATTTTAAAAACAAAGATCTTTTAAAAAAAAAAAAAATAAAAGCGGTAGTAACTACTGGCCCTACGAGAGAATATTTAGATCCTATTCGATATATTTCAAATGAGTCAAGTGGCAAACAAGGCTATGAGATAGCTTTGGAATTATCAAGACTTGGAATAAAAACTACCCTTGTTTCTGGCCCCACTAATCTTACTTATGATAAAAGTATTAAAGTAAAAAAAGTAAAATCAGGGAATCAGATGCTAGAAATGGTTAAAAAGAGTTTGCCTGTAGATATTGCTGTTTGTACAGCTGCTGTTTCTGATTTTAAACCTTTGTTTGTTAAAAAAAATAAAATAAAAAAAGAAAAACAGATAGATGAAATTAAAATTCATAAAAATGTGGATATATTAAATTTTTTAGGAACAAACAATAGATATAAACCTAAATTAATTGTTGGATTTAGTGCAGAAACAGAAAACCTTCTAAAAAATGCTTTTAAAAAAAAGGAAGAAAAATTCTGTGACATTATGATTGCTAACGATGTTTCTAAAACAGATTTTGGTTTTAATAAAGACCAGAATGAAGTTACAATTATAGATAAAAATGGTAAAACTGAAAAAGTAAGCAAAAGTTCAAAAAAATTTATAGCTTCAGTAATTGCAAAAAAAATTGTAAAAACATTTTTATCAAATGAAAAAAACCTTAACTAAATCAGATTTCAAAAAGTACTATAAACAATTTATGCTTAAAAAAATTGGTATTTTAGGTCAAAAAAAAATTTTTAACAGCAAAGTTCTAGTGGTTGGGGCTGGTGGACTTGGATGTCCATTAATTTTATATTTGGCATACTCTGGTGTTGGAAACTTAGGTATTGTAGATCATGACAAAATTGAACTATCAAACTTGAGCAGACAAATACTTTTTACAAGAAAAGATATAGGTAAGTTTAAAACTATAGTTTCAAAACAAGCTGCAAAAAAAATTAATAAAAGAATAATTGTTAAAACTTTTACAAAAAAACTAAATTTTTCTAATATAGATAAAATTGCAAAACATTATCCAATTATTTGTGATGGTAGTGACAATTTTGAAACCAGACTTTTAATCAACGACTACTGTATTAAATATAAAAAAATATTAGTCTCTTCGGCCATAAGTAGATTTGATAGCCAATTATTTTATTTTGACTTTAGAAAAAAAACTCCATGTTTTAGATGTTTTATGCCAGAAGATCCTAGGATAAATCAAAATTGTGAGTCTGAAGGTATAATGACTACTTTGGCGGGCATCGCTGGCTCAATGCAGGCAAATGAAGTTATAAAATCAATTTTAAACATAAAAAACAATCTAAATGGAAACATAATGTTGTTTAATGCTCTCGATTCGAATTTTAGAAAAGTAAAACTATTAAAAGATCCTAGTTGTAAAAATAATCATTTCCATGGCTAAAACTTTAATTTCTTTATTAGTTTATTTATTTATTTGGAATTATTCATATGCCCAAGATGATTACTACTTAACATTAAGGGGTGACACGGTTAATCTTAGACAAGGGCCATCATTAGAACATTCGATAAAGCTGATATATAAAAAAAAATTTTTGCCTGTACTGGTAATTGACAAATCTAATAATTTTCGAAAAATAATTGATCATGAAAATAATTCTGGCTGGATACACATATCGCAGTTGTCAAAAAAAAAGGCAGCTTTAAATAGCATTGATAACGCTATAATTTTTAATAGACCCTCTTTCTATTCAAAACCTTTAGCTTATCTTGAGAAAGGAAGATTATGTTTGATAAAAAAATGCGAAAAAAAATGGTGTAAAATTGAAACTGGTACGATTTCAGGCTGGATTGAGACGGAAAACTTAGAGGGAAGGATATAAATTATTTTCTTTTTTTAAAAACAACTTTAGACGCCCAAAACTTATCTAAAACAAAATACCAAATCGCATTAGCAAGAGGTTCTACAATAGCATCCTTCATTGCTTCCTCTATCGATACATCTGCAACTGCTCTTAAAACAATAATAGCAATTAAAAAGTGGCCAACAGTATAAACAGTTGTTCTTAATATCGAACCTTTGTTTGAATTGTAGATTTTTTTTGAGGCATTAAAAATGCCAGATGTTAACTCAGTCATTTTAGTTTAATTTTATATTATCTTGTCTATCTGCATTCATAATTTTTGTCCAGATTTTGACAAAATCCTCTATAAATTTTTCTTTATTATCGTCTTGAGCATAAACCTCTGCGTAAGATCTTAAAATTGAATTTGAACCCAAAACTAGGTCTGCTCTTGAAGCGGAGTATTTAACTTTATTTGTTTTACGATCGACCATATCGTAAGAATTTTTTCCAGTCGGTTTCCAAATATATTTCATATCAAGCAAATTAATGAAGAAATCATTTGTCAAAGTACCAACTTTGCTTGTGAACACTCCTTTATTTTTTGCTGACTCGTGATTTGTTCCAAGTACTCTCATGCCTCCCACTAGACAAGTCATTTCTTGTGCGGTCAATCCCATCAAAGAAGCGCGCTCTAATAAAAGTTCTTCTGGCATCACGGAGTAATCGGCTTTTACATAGTTTCTGAAACCGTCATGCAAAGGTTCTAACCACTTAAAACTTTTTAATTCTGTTTGTTCTTGTGATGAGTCTCCTCTACCAGGACTAAATGGAACTTTGACTTTAGATCCAGCTTTTTTTATTGCCTTTTCAAGCCCAACATTTCCTGCAAGAATAATTATATCCGCTATGGTCGCTCCTGTTTTTTCAGCTATATTCCCAAGTACTTTTAAAACCTTTGAGAGTTTTTTTGGCTCGTTTGATTCCCAATCCTTCATAGGCGCTAATCTAATTCTTGCACCGTTAGCTCCTCCTCTTTTGTCCGTCCTTCTATATGTTCTAGCACTATCCCATGCAATGGTAATTAAATCGCTATTAGATAAGCTGGTAGCTGAAATCATTTTTTTTACTTTATTTACATTATATTTCTTTTTTGGGGATGGAACGTTGCCTTGCCAGAGCAAATCTTCTTTGGGTGCCCAAGGACCAATATAATTTTCTCTATTTCCCATAGTTCTATGTGTTAACTTAAACCAAGCTCGCGCGAATGAATCTTCAAAAAATTTTGGATCTTTATAAAATCTCTCTGAAATTTTTCTATATTCTGGATCCATTGCCATAGCCATATCGGCGTCAGTAAACATTAATCTGGCTTTTTTATCAGGGTTTCCCAAATCTCTTGGCTTTTTATCTTCTTCAAGATTAATAGGTTCCCATTGCCAAGCGCCAGCAGGACTTTTTTTGCTCTCCCACTCGTAGTTAAGTAAAAGATCTAAATATTGATGATCCCACTTGTCAGGGTTGGTTGTCCAAGCTCCTTCGAGACCTGAAGTTATTTGATTAACTCCTGTTCCGTTTTTCTGATTCCATCCGAAACCTTGTTCGTGAATATCAGCTCCAGCGGGTTCTGGACCTAAATTATCTGGATTACCATTACCATGAGCCCTTCCAATTGAATGACCCCCGACTGTTAGAGCTGCAGTTTCTACATCGTTCATTCCCATTCGTCCAAAGGTTTCACGCACATCCATTGCGGTTCTTACAGGATCAGGTTTTCCTTCAACTCCTTGAGGGTTAACATAGACAAGTTGAAAATGTGACGCCGCAAGTGGAGCCTCTAAAGAAGAACGATCTTGTGGATCGCCATACCTGTTGACTGCTAATGGCTCTGTCTCTTTGCCCCAATAAACATCTTTTTCAGGTTCCCATATGTCTTCTCTTCCAAACGAAAAGCCAAAAGTTTTAAATCCAGCATGCTCATAAGCCATAGTTCCAGCAAGAACCATAAGGTCTGACCAGCTTAATCTATTTCCATATTTTTTTTTGATTGGCCAAAGAAGACGTCTTGCTTTATCTAA
>MDTB01146311.1_pt1 | contig 12564 bp, 11 predicted proteins | sample 811161 | NCBI WGS metagenome assembly MDTB01 (sample SAMN05326650, study PRJNA326480) | marine metagenome | isolation source: seawater | place: Mediterranean Sea | collected 2009 | reverse complement strand
TAGGTAAGTTATATAAAGAAGCCATATTCATTGACTCCATTACGTGCCCCTCTTCGGTCGCTCCATCGCCCATATAAGAAACAGATATATTTTGCTCATTGGTGATCTTAAATTTGAGAGCTGCCCCAACTGCAAGTGGGACAGTGCCTGCAACTATCGGCACAGTTCCCAAGATTCCTGCTTTGGCATCGACGATATGCATTGAACCACCTCTACCTTTTGAGCAGCCTGTTTCCTTACAAAAAATTTCGGCCATTAATTTATCTAAATCTCCTCCCTTCGCAAGATAATGACCATGAGATCTGTGGTTTCCCCAAATTAAATCATCTCTTGATAAATTGCTAGAAATACCTACGGCTATTGCTTCTTGACCAATATACAAATGGCAGGGTGTCTTTATTGTTCCATCTTCAATATAGGGGCATATCGCTTCTTCAAACAATCTTATGCAAAGCATATCTTCATAAAGCGATAAACCTTTAGTTTGTTCAGGCGATAGCATTTTCGGATTATACTTTACTTGAAAGTAAATTATCTCCTTTTTTTAAGCCCATAAAACATTAAAGAACATTATTAATATTGACTTATTCCCATCCATCAGGCCAATGGGATATTCGTTTGAACTTTTATCGATAAGCACTTCTAACGATTACGATTAGACTATAAATAAGCCTAAATTACTAAAGTCTCAATGAAATTTACATATTCATTATAGACTTTTGAAGCTGAAAAGCTTGATTCAAAAGTTTCTTCACAGTTTTTAGACAATTCAATAGCTAAATCTTTATCCATAATCTTCTCTAAAGAATTCAAGAAACTCTGAAGATCTCCACTTTTATAGTTAAATCCAAGCGACTTACCCTCTATTAAAGATTTTGACTCCCCTTCTAAGCTGCTCAAAATTGGTAAATTAAAAGACAGATACTCTATTATTTTATTTGGAATTCCTTGAGGAGCTCCCTCAGAATAACAAGCGAGACCGAAGTCTGAAATATCCAAAAGATAAGACAATTGTGACTTGCCTAACCAGCCTGTAAAGAGAATATTATTTAATCCTTCTGCCTGCTTTTTCCATTTAGCTTCATTTTCTCCAGTGCCGCAGAAAATAAAAAGTGGCGATTCTTCTTTGTAATTCAAAATCTTGGCTGCTTCGATAGGAATAGTAAGATCATATGTTTTGCCGAAAGTGCCGGCAAAAATAATCTTCTTTCTACTCCTGTAATTCTCATCTATTAAAGTGAGATTTTCATTGGGCCAAGCCTTCTTAGGGCTAATTTTTTGATATCCAAGATAGAAGATTTTGTCTAACTCTTTTATACCTCTATTGTATTTTGTGTAAGACCAATCCAGATAACCTCTGGAGATGCCTATAATAGATGTAGCATTTTTAAGTATTTTTTTAACTTTGTTTTTGTAAATAAAATCAATAACAATTTTTATTAATAGCTTAAGTCCAGAAGGTGCTGCGTCTAAAAAAATATCAGGCCAAAGATCTCTGATATCAATAACTACAGGTATATCATTCTGTATGCCAAATGAAATTGCTTTTTCACAAAGCTCAATCGTAGGGTATGAGCAAATTATAATATCAGGATTCGGGAAGCTAACAGCTTTTTCAGAAAATTTATTTGCAATTTTCATGTGGTCTTTAATGCGACCCAGTGAAATATTACTTTTGTATCCGCCTCCATTTAAAAGGATTAATTTTATTCCTTCTTCCGTGATGGTTTCGTAATCTGCATCAAATAAATTGATTTTATTTATATGGTCAAAAGTAGAAGACCACCAAGTTACGTCATGTCCCCTTGATTTAATATATTGAGAAAGTAAGCCAGCCCGATGAAGTCTTGCATCATCATCAAAAGGGAGAGGCTCCCCAATTGTAACTAACCATATATTCATCTAAAAAATATAAAACGCACTCAAAGAAAAGTAGTAATAATATATTAACTAGAGTATTTTATAACTATACATTTATAATACTCGCTAATGAATTATCCAGAGAAACAATTAAATGACTCGTCTGTACTCGACTCTGGTGAAGATTTAACTCTAAAACAACTTTTTGATTGGTGTTTATCAAATATTCTTACGATATCAGTTATTACTGGTTTATTCTCAATAGCTTCCATAATCTATAGCTTAACTGCAACAGAAATTTACACTGCCGAGATTAAAGTAATTGCAGCAGTAGAAGAACAAGGAAACTTTGGAGCAGCGCAGGGTATTGCTCAACTAGCTGGTTTAAACTTAGAATCTGAAGTGAGTAAATACTCTGAATATATGACAATAGTTCAATCTCATGCCTTTCTAACAGGCTTCTTAAAAAAACATGGATTGAAAGATAAAATGTTTGCTTCATTAAGTGACTGGAAAGCTGTTGAGAAATTTCTTTCAAATAACTTTTCTGAATCCAAAAACCTAAGGACTGGTATAACTACTCTATCACTATCGTGGACAGATCCTGCGGAAGCTTCTATTTGGCTCAATAGTTTAATCAAAGAAGTTAATACAAGTATTTTAGAAAGAGATCTGATTGATTTAAAAGCTCGAGTTCAAAATATTGAGAACAAAATTAAAGATACTTCCGATAAAACTCAAAGAAATCTACTTTTTTCAATATTAAGTCAACAACTTAACAATATTAACTTAGCTGAATCGAAAAAAGACTATGCTATAAAAATCCTAGATCCGTCTTTTCCTCCAGAATCAAGATCTTCACCTCGAAGAACTAGAATAGTTATTTTTTGGACCTTCATAGGTTTTGCAATGAGCATACTTATTACCTTTCTCATAAATCAATTCAGGCCTCAAGGATCGTAAGCCATTTATCTACATGTATGATCTTGATGATCTTATTTATGTAGCATCAAGAGCTCTTAGCGTCCTCGTTCGTCCTGCCCTTCTATTTTGGATCATGTATCTTGGATTAGAAAATGAGTCTATAGATTTTGCACTAATACTGACGGTCTTCACTTCCGTAACATACGTACTCGCAATAGAGGTCCATAAAGAATATTACAAGGAAGTCTTCAAAAATAGTTCAGAACAAATTAACCACATTGCCAAAAATAGGTCCTTTTTTGCTTATTTGAATGGCATTTTCAGAATGGCTATCTTAGGATTTGTTATTGGATTAGTTGCATGGATGCTTTTAAAAGGAGAGGTCTTACTTTCTATCTTGCTTGGACTAATAATAGCCCTTGATTATTTTGTTGTTGAATACATGCGGTTTTTAATTTTTGAAAAACGTTTTAAAACTTGGTCAATAATACAAATTATTAGGTATGTAGTGCCTGGAGTAATAGTCTTTTTAACTGTTCCAATTTTAACTAACCAAGCAATCTTAATTTTCTTAATTAGCTATTTAACTTGCTTAATATTATTGGTCACACAAATTTCAAGAAAGATAAACATTTTGCGTCTGTATAAAGGTAAAAGTCTCAAGATAAGTGAATTAGGTTTAAATAAAATTTTTTGGCAGTTCAAAGAAAGATTTTTTTATGTTCTAGCTGCTTTTTGTAACAGGCACACTTTACTGATTGATCGATATGTGGTGTATTTTTTAGATCACGTATACTTTACGTTTTATACTCTACTTTCTTTGGTTGTAAGTGTAGTGCCAATGTTTGTAGACATGTTTTATATATCCAGGAATAGAGCAAGATTTGCGATTAATATAATTCCTTTATCGAAACTAATGACAGAGAAAACTCTTTTGCTATCAATGCTATCTAGTTTAGTAATTGCATTAATGGCATCTGTCACAATAATTATTCTTCAGAATCAACCTTTTATGGAAAGTTTGAATATTTTAATTATTCTTTTAATATGTTTCGCTGTCCATTCGATTGCTTCACCAATCTACGAAATGACTTTTTGGCACTGTAGTTTAAACAAAAGGCTCAGGATTGAACTCGCATATTGTCTCTCAATAATCTTATCGGGTTTATTAATCTGGTTCAGCAGTTTGCATATATTTATTTTTCTCATGATTATGCTCAGTATTCACATAATAAGATTGTTCTTGCTGAGAAAGTATCTTCTGCTGGGCATTTCTCCTGCGTTATGAATAAAATATTCAAAATAGATAACGGAGATAAAGTAGTTTTTATTTTCCTGTCTTTTACTTACTTCTTACCTCTTTTATACAGCCACCTTCTCTATGAAGAAATTATAACTACCTACAAGGTTTCAAAACCAGGATTGACAGAATGTGCCTATTTTGTAGCCTTGATATCAGCTTACTTTCTTTTAAAACAGCCTTTCAAGAGAATTAATCCTAATAATATTCCTTTTAAGTCAAGCTTTTCTTTTCTATCAAGAGAGTTCTTGACAAAGAGGTACATCTATCTAATTTCCTTTCTTGCAGTTTTGCCTTTGTGGTTTATCTATGATTTTGGTACTTATAGATACTCAGCAATATTGAATCCTATTTCTCAGCAAAGTCCTATTCTTTATATTTTTGTTTTTGCACACATTATTATCTACACATATTTTTTCTGGAGAATCTTCTTTAGCACTAAAGAAGAAGATGGAAGGTTTCGTATTTCAGATTTAACTTTCTCAATTTTTTGTATTTTGACAATTTCTGGGACATTTGCAGCTTTAATGGCAGTCATATTTCTGCTCTTTTCCATTTTCCCCCGAAGATTTAAAGGTTTTGTGATGGCTAATGGCTATTTGCCTTTAAATAAAACAAAAGCTTTCTTGAATTTTACTCTTGTTGTTTTAGTATTTTCAATTCTATTAATATTGGCTATAACTCTAGGAACAGTTCTGGCAAAGAGCGGAGACCTAGAGAGGGTAATAGCTGATTGGGCTGATAGTGAATTTTATCTTCCTTTTGTACTCTACTTAGGAGAAAGAATTAGCGTACATTTTTATGCTTTTAGTTTCACTATTTCTGAAGAATTTAAGACCTCATATTATGATCCATATTTTATACTCTATACTCTAGTAGATACTTTTTGGTTTAGACTTGATACCCTAGCAGGAGGAATATTTTCAGTAAATAAACCAGATGTATCTTCTGTGAGTCATATAAATTTTCTTGTGACGTCCAATTTTCCAAGAGAAGGTGAAGGAACTGCACCTGGTTTATTAGCTTCTATGAATTATATTTTTCCCTTGCCATTAGCGCTGCTTACTTCTGCATTGCTTTTGAACCTATATTCTTGGGTGATAAACAATTTGAGATTTCCTAGTAATGGAAGAATTAGTATCTTAGGTTGCGTGCTATTTTATTTTTTTACTAAAGAAGTATTTTATAGTCCCATTGACTTATTGCTTATCTTTGACGAAGGATTTATTGTCCTTTTCATTTTATGTATTGTTCTGCTACCTTATTTAAACTCTAAAACTAGATAGATTTAAAATTATTAATGCTTTTCTTTGGATTATCAAAAAAACCAATTGCAAGTCTACTTCCTTTAATCCAAGAAATATTTTTTTCAGTATCTAACGAACTATCGAGAACTGAAGAAACGCTTTGCATTTCATAATCATGCCACAAAATAACACCTCCAGGATTCAAAACGCTAAGGGATTTTCTGGTATCATTCAAAGCATAAAACCTACTATGATCTCCGTCAATGAAGATCAAATCAAAAGGGCCCCCTAACTGAGAAAAATCTAGCTCAGCACTATCACCATAAATCTGATTCACTTTATCGGCTTCTTCCGTATCAAGATACTGGCGCATATGGAATTTTTCAGGATTCTTCTTTCCTGTAAATGATTCTTCCTCTAAGCCTTCTGGAGGCAAATCAATTGTCACTACTTTTGAGTCAGAAGATATGTTGGCAGCTATATTTAATGTGGTATTGCCATCGTAAGTTCCTATCTCAAGAACCCTCCTGGGATTAACTTCTTTTACTACAAGTAAGATGTAGAGGAGTTCATCTACTTCAAGGGACATTCCTCTTTTTCTTTTAGTTAAATTTTTTAAAATGATACTTTCCTTATTTTGGTCAAGCTTGATGATATTTTCTAAGGGTGTTGGGTTTAACTTTACAAAGGGAGAACCAGAATCCCACAATAACTTATTCATACTAAACCTTAAGTCTTCATGATTTCTTAACCAATATTTAAGCTTTTTAAAATTATTGATTAAGTATTTCAATTTAAATCTCTAATTATGAATAGTAAGAACATAAAGCATATCGGGTTCCGAAACAGGGTTTAGCTCTATGAATGCAGGAAGTATCAATAAGTACTGCAGTTCCTTTTCCGACGGTACACTCGTTAGTCGTATATCCTTTTCTTAAATAGTTTTGTACTTTTTCATCAGGAATATTTTGATATTTTCTGTTTTCCCCAAAGAGATCGAAAGGCGAAAGGTAATTTCCTTTGATCACCTGCATGTATTTAAATAAAGATCTTTGTGTTGAAGGGATCCACTGCAGAGGCCCATCGCTATCTTTTACCTCTTTTAAAAAGAGAAAGACTTTTAACTGCTGATTTAATGAATCGATATGCCATCTATTGGTCAAGAGGGAAGCATTAAATGTATCAATTTCTACATTGCGATAAGCCAGAATATCATAGGCATTTTCTTCACGATTGATACAAAAGGAAGTAATTTTGTCAGAAAATCCCTTAAACATTTCTATATCTGAGCTCTTTTCATGACTAGACCAAATTCTGTGTTCAGAACCTCCATAATTTTCTTCTACATCATCACTTTCGGATAGTTTATCAATCTCATCAATGATTGAATCACAGTACTCATCATTGAAAATTTCATCAAAAAGAAAATAGCCATGTGTTTTTAAATCATTTTTTGCTTTTATGAGCAAGTCATGAGTTAGCTGATATTTCAATATATTACTTTTCATTATTGAAGTTGATCAGCATTTAAAAAAACCTTGAGAAGAGTCTCAATAACTAGATCTAACTCGGTTTCTTCAAGTTCATGTAAGCACATTTCATATCCAAGGAAAGATTCGTCATGTAGTTTTTCTGCGACAGGACATATGCCTTTTTCGTAACTCACATCTCTAGTTGTGAAATCTGCGTTCCAGGGGAAGCCAGATAAGCCGTAAGCTATTTTTTCCTGGAATATAGGTAGTAAGTGAATATTTTGATAACCTTCGATTATGCCCTCAAGTCCCTCTGCCCTTATAGCTTCTGCTATCTTTGAACGCCCAATAGATAATAATTTTCCTTCAAGAATCATCGGGTATATGTAAAAAGAATGAGAACATTCTTCTTTGATAATAGGAAGCCTAAGGTCTGGAATTTCGCTAAGACTTTTTGATATCTTCATTGCTTTTTCAAATCTACCTTTTACCAAATGATCGAGTTTCTTTAGTTGCTCAATACCTATTGCACTCTCGATTTCACCAAGTCTGAAATTATGTCCTATTAAATTAGATAGATTTGTCTGCTTTAAGTCCTTCACAACAGCTTCAGCATGATTCCTTATAAGCTGCGATCTTAGACATAAGTCCTCATCATTTGTTACGATTAATCCACCCTCTCCGGTATGAATATGCTTGTGGTAATTTAAACTAAACCCACCTATCAATGATGTAGTTCCAGTTTTTGACTTTTTATAAAAAGAACCAGGAGATTGGGCAGAATCAGTTATGACCTGGACTCCATGTTTGTCTGCAATTTTGAATATTTCATCCACAGCACACGAATGTCCAAAAATATCTACAGCCATAATAGCTTTTGTTCTTGAGGAAATATTTTTTTCGATGCTTTCAGGGTCTATATTAAAAGTCTCAGGTTCTATATCAGCAAACACTGGTATGGCATTCCAATGCAATATCGAAGTCGCTGAGGCACACATGGTCCATGGAGTTACTATAACTTCATCACCAGGTTCGATGCCAATAGCGCCAAGAATAGTTATCAAACCCGAGGTCCATGAATTTACAGAGATACAATGATCAACTCCAAAGTACTCACTACAAGCCTTTTCAAATTCTCGAACTTTTGGGCCTCCAAAGAAATCTTCACTCCAAGAACCTAAATATTGAGAAAGATTTCCAGATCTCATAACCTGCTCTACAGCTTTGATTTCTTCTTCACCAATGGAGTTATATGCTTTTAAAGACTCATTTATAGACTTATCTCCTCCAAATAAGGCTAATTTATTACTCACCTACTCTCCTAAGTATACTTTTAATGGATTTTAAAGTTTGGAAGCCCTCTGAACCAAAACAGCAATTCAATCTACTTTGCCCATCCTCATTTATCATTTCTAAAACCCGAAGTTGGTACTTTAAATAATCATTATTTATCTCTTCGGGGACATGAGAGATTATATACTCCTTTGGAAATGTTTTGCTTTTTATTCTTCTATGTAGATATATATTTTCCCCATTATTTTCATATCTTATTTTCCCAAAAGTTCCATTTATATCCATAGAACAAGGATCATTTTCATTCTTCAATTTATGAAAAATGCCCACTCCTTTTTCAAATTGAGTAAGTATGATCTCTTCAGATTTACTTATTTCCGTTAATGAAGAATCAATTACACACTTACCAAGCCAAAATTCTATTAAGTTAAAAAAATGAGAACCGTTATGAAGAAAACCTTTTGGATAAAAAATGTTTATAGTTATAGATTCGTCTCCTGAATCATCGATTATTTTCTTAATGGATGAAGTAGAAGAATCGAAACGTCTAAAATAATTTATAAATAGCTCTATATTTTCTTTTTTACATAAAGCAACTATCTCTTCAGCTTCAGCTTCTTTTGATGTAAAGGGTTTCTCACATAAAATGACCTTAGGTTGGCAACTATGGATTACCTGCTTTAACAAAGTAAAGTGAAATTCTGTCGGACAACTTACTATACAAAAATCTGCTTTATCTGGGTTTTCAACTTCTGAGAAATCTTTATATGCAATGCATTTATAAGTTTTTTCAAAGACCCTCCTCTTGGTTTCGTCAGGATCAACAGCGCAAATTAATTCAAAACTCTTATGTTGATGAACTGCGCGTGCATGAGTTAAAACGTATTTATTAGCCTTATCTAGGTCGTAACCCATTCCAACATCTCCAATGCCTATGAGCATTGTTCTGATATTTTGAGATTTAGATTTAAAGTTTGTCACTTAAATACTCAATATTATAGGGGATTAAACTTCTCCGTCCCTCCGGAGGAATTGTGTAAAGTACATCTTTGCCGGATTTGAAAGCAAGAGCTATAGCATATGTTTCGCATCCAAAAATCATTTCTGAATATGCTATGTCTTCATGCAAACTTCTATCTCTAGACAATTTCACTTTATCACTTAATGCCCACGTATATTTTTCATCACTTTCTGAAGGATGTTTTCTGAGCAATAATTCATCAAAGCTATTATCAAAAAAAGTAATATTTTTAAGGAAGTAATTTATAGCATCTATTTCATCATATCCCCAGAAACTTTCAGGGATATTGAATTGATTGGCGAAATCTTTGATTGGGTCGCATAGATATAGAAAAGTTTTTTTTTGATTTGAATTTTTCTTTGAAAGTTGAGCTATTTCATTGATGGAGTCATTAAGATAATAGTTAGTCTTAATAGATATATTTTTACACTTCAGCTCATTGCGAGCAATAAGTTCAGACTCTTGGTCCATTACCCATATTTCATGTGGTATAAGTTCTTTGCCTTCATAAATTAAACGTTCTTTATAAAAATTCCAATGATCGAGGACAACTGAGGTATGAACAGAATTGTTTAAAGAAAATTGTATGCCTTTTTTTTCAAAATCTGTTTGCCATCCAGAAGAACAAATAGTTTTCTTGCAAGCAGTCAAGTCAGCAACATCAGTGATATGAGGATACTGCTTATAAAGTTTTTTTCTAAAAATCTCTTTTGCAGGACCTCCCAAAAGAAGTAAATAGTCACCCGGATTTTCTTTTATCCAACTACTTAGAACTTCTGCTCCACCAGCATCATGACTTATTACTCCAATCACTATGTATCACCCTTCCTAATTACGTAGCTATTCATCTCAAGGATCTTTGGATTATCTCTAAGGTAATTTAATACATCTAGTAACGAGAAATCAATTTTCGGATTGAAAAATTGTATGATTTGCTCCAAAACAAAAAAATCACCTTGTTCATCAAGAGTCAAGCCTAGTTCAGGCCAGTAAAGAGTTTTTGGAGCAACAAGATGTATCGGACGGAATAAATCGGGGTTATTCCTCATATGAAGAGTAACGTGTTCTCTATCTAACTTATCTTGTGTCATTGAAAAAGATTGTTTGAGTGCATCTAATTTGAATATTTGAACATCCATACCATCTGGATAAGATCTAAAGTGATTGTTGTTTACATAAACAGCATTATTCGCCTTAAATACATTTATTACTTGAGTAACAATTTCAGGATCAATTAAAGGACAGTCACCTGTAATCTCAACAATCTCGTCAGCTTCAAAGGAGATCCCTGCATTTAAAACTCTTTCCATGACATCATCTTCACTACCTCTGAAACATTTCACCTTATTCTCTAGAGCAAAATCTTCTAAGCAGTCATCTTCACTATTAGTTGTAGTAGCAAGAACTATTTCATCAATTTCTTCTACCATTTTAAGTCGCTCTATTAAAAAGAAGAGAATAGGCTGTCCTGAAACTTCCATTAATACCTTCCCAGGTAATCTTGACGATGTCATTCTAGCTTCTACTGTGGCAACTCTTCTAGTCATCATTCCAATTCCTATATTTATTCAGATTTCTTTCAATAAGATCTTTTCGTTGAATTAATGTGAGTGGTTTCGTACATTGTATCCAATTGAGAAGAGAATTTTCTATATCCTCACTTTTATAAGTTAACGGGTGCTGATAGGAAGTTTCTAGTGATTCTAACCAGTATGATTCACTAGGTAAAAGGGGAGAAAATACTTCAGACCCAAAATAACGGGCTTCAAATAATGCTCCTGATAATATCGCAAACGAACAGTCAGAAAAAAAATTCAATTTCATAGTAGAATCAAAAATCTTTACGTTTTTTTCTTCAAAAAAAATATCTTTTCTTACAGCCTCAAAACCTACTGCAGGATGTGGTGAGTAAATTAATTCATAATTTATATTTTGTCTATTACAAGCATTAAGAATTTTTGAGATGAGAATTTTTTCTAATTCGAAAGACCTTCTCCTTGTAGTGTCACTCATCGTATCTGAATACCCTAAATAGCCAATAATTAGTTTTTTTTCATTTTGATGTGTATATAAATTACTTAAGACTTTATTAACATTTCGTCGAATTTCATACTTGTTAAATTCAAACTTATTTAAAAAGTTATTGAAGTGAATATTAATAGTTTGTTCATTGGACTCAAGATTCCTTAAAGAAGTAATACCATTTTCAGGGAATTCGGGTATGTGATTTATAAAATAGAGATTTGAATTATTTGAATACTCTTTGGACAGAGATAAAAGCCTTCTATGGTATGTGTCAACAAGCTGATGGTTCACTCCATGCAAAATTTCACAAGTTGAAAGACAGTTCTTATTCTGAGCACCATAAAATTTCAATGAGTCAGCTAGTATAGAATTGCTAGTAAGGTTGAAAATTCTTAGTTTTTTGTCATCTAACAGCGTAGCATATACAAAAGAAAATTCTAGAATAGATAATAAATGTTTTAAGCTTATAAATTTATCTCTAAGTTTGCTTTTTAAGGCGTAATAAACAATATTCAATGTTTGCTGTGTTGTATAAATGGGTTTACTGACCAAAATGCCAACCCAGCAAAATAGCAACATAAAAGCATTAAGAACAAATACATTTTCTTTGTTAGCATTAGAGATAAATTCTTTATCCAGATCTACGTGGGAAGCTTCTAAAACAATAATTACATCTTCTTCAAGGCTAGTTTGAAGAGAAATAGACGGATTATTTTTGTCGAAACTTTTTGTGATCTTTTTTAAAGAGGATCTTAAACCATGAAAATGACTAACTTCTGTTCGCATAAGGCCCATGCTGATAATAGTTAATTTTTTTGAGGTATTGAGGGCATCATTGAGTTTCTGATATTGAAACCTTAAATCAGATACTCCTCTAAAAATCTTTGCAATTAAATCTCTTGAACTTCTTAGTTGGGAGGAATTGCCTTCATTAGTTTGTAAGACATTATCTTTACGGATCGAAAGTGAGTCATATAGCTTATTAAGGTAATTATCTACAGCGATAATATGATCTTCGCGCAAGCTTCTCCAGGCTAAATAACATTCTGTATAAAACTTTATTTTTTCTTTATTGAAGCAAAGTGTATTTTTTGTTAGTTTCATCAAATGTCTCTAACTAGAAGCAGATCTAATTGGCAAAACTCTTATTTACTTTGATACTTCATTAATAATTGACTCTAGATCTATCATGGTAAGAATAGCTTCTTCCCCAAATTCTTTATCGAATTCTTCTTCTAAAGCAACAATTAATGCCATATGCTTAAGTGAATCCCATTCTTCCACATCCTCAGATGAGGTACTAGAATTAATTTTGTCAACTGGCAATTCAAATACAATAGACATAATTTCTTTAACTTTGGATTCGATTTTAATTGACATGATTAACCTCAATATAGTCGATGCTACTTTTAGAAAAATCCT
>MDTB01149547.1_pt1 | contig 12565 bp, 15 predicted proteins | sample 811161 | NCBI WGS metagenome assembly MDTB01 (sample SAMN05326650, study PRJNA326480) | marine metagenome | isolation source: seawater | place: Mediterranean Sea | collected 2009 | reverse complement strand
TATACTGAGGTTATAATACTAAATAATGAAAAGAAAAGAATTTTATGCATTAGGTGTAATGAGTGGTACATCAACTGATGGTTTAGATTTTTCTTTAATTAAATCTGATGGTAAAGAAAAAATAAAAATCATTCAAAATAAATATTACAAATTTAGTAAAAAATTAAAAATTAAAATTTCAAATGGCATCGAGAAGTGTAAACTATTGAAAAGTTGTGACAAAGAGAATGAAATTTTTAAAAGTTTGGATAAAGATTTTAGTGAACATCTATTGAAAAAACTTAATTCATTTTTTTTATCGTCGAAAGTTAGTATTTATAAAATAGATTTGATTGGAATTCATGGAAATACTGTCATTCATGATCCTAAAGAAGGAAAATCATTACAATTGGGTAATGCAGAATTTATTTCTAAAAAATTGAATAAACCAGTAGTTTATAATTTTCGTGATAAAGATATTTTTTTTGGTGGAGAAGGAGCACCGCTTGTACCAATTTTTCATAAAGCAATTTTTGCAACAAAAAAAAAAAATATAGTTGTTGTTAATATTGGGGGAATATCAAACTTCACATTTCTAAATGGGAAAAAAAATTCACTTTTTGCTTCCGATATTGGGCCGGGTAATATTCTCATTGATACTTTTTGTTATAAAAACTTTTATAAAAGTTATGATTTGAACGGAAATATCGCAAAAAAAGGAAAAATTAAATTTGAATTAATAAATTCATGGTTAAAAAACCAAATTTTTTCTGAAAAATTTCCTAAATCATTTGATACTCAAAATTTTAAGTTTATTGATTCTAAAAATTATAAAGAGCATTCGCCCTATGATTTACTTAGAACTTTAACTTTTTTTTCAGCTAAACTTATTTCAATGATCAAGCTGTCAATAAAATTTAAAATAGATTCCTGGGTTTTTTCAGGAGGAGGCGTTAACAACTCGTTGTTAATGTCCGATATAAAAAGTTTATTATTTGACGACCAATTATTTGCCTCTGATGAACTAGGTTTTGATTCCTCATTTATAGAGTCCGCAGCTTTTGCTTATATTTCTATTAGAACTTTTAAAAAGCTTCCATCTGCTTTCCCTAACACTACTGGGTGTTTGAAGAAAAATGTTTGTGGGAGTATCTTCAATTCATAGATTTATGGAGACTCACAATATTTTTTAACTTTCTCTATTACTTTATTTTCGTTGTTGTTAAAAAAATGATCTGATGATTTAATGACTTCTTGCTTAACATCAATTGTTTTTTGCTGATTTAATCTTTTTACAACATCTTTTATTAAATTGACTTCTACTAAAGGATCTTTATCAGCGTTTATTACAACACCAGATGCCGGACAGGGAGCTAAAAAGTTAAAATCATATTTTCCAACTGGAGGACTTACCAGAACAAATTTTAAAATTTCAGGTCTTCTCATTAATAATTGCATTCCAACCCATGCACCAAAAGAAATACCACAAATCCAATATTCTTGTGAATCTTGATTTTGATTTTGAAGCCAATCAAGTGCAATAGCTGAATCTGCAAGTTCTCCTTCACTTCCATCATGCTCTCCATCAGATTTTCCTACACCTCTGAAGTTAAATCTTAGAGTCGAAAACCCTACATCAGAGAATAATTTATGTAATTTAAGTGATAAAGGATTATTCATGTTACCACCATGTCCAGGATGAGCATGCAAAATTAAGGCTGTTGGTGATTGAGGTTTTGTGTTATGGGTGTAATGTCCCTCAAGACGACCGGATGGACCATTTAATAAAATTGATGGCATTTATACTTGACTAATTTAGTAGGATATATTATATATTGGTTTTTATATTATAATTTTAAAAAAATGTCAAAAAATATTTTTAAACTTATTAAATCAGACTTATGTGCAGCAAAAAAAAGAGACCCTGCAGCGAGATCCTACTTAGAAATAATTCTTACCTACTCTGGTTTTCATGCAATCTTTTTTCATAGAATTTGTCATTTTTTATGGAAAATAAGATTAAAACTTTTATCTAGGTTTACTGCCAATATTTCAAGGATTTTTACATCAATTGAAATACACCCGGCTGCTGATATTGACGAAGGTTTTTTTATTGACCATGGTTCAGGCTTGGTTATAGGAGAAACTTCGGTAATTGGAAGAAACGTTACCATATATCAACAAGCGACTTTAGGCGGATTATCACCATCTGTGAATTCTGATTCACAAAGAAATGTTAAAAGACATCCCACAATAGGAGATAATGTTATAATCGGTTCAGGTGCCCAAATATTAGGACCAATATTAATTGGTCATAACTCGAGGATTGGTACTAATGCTGTAGTTTTAAAAAATGTTCCAGAAAATCATACTTTTGTAGGGATACCTGCCAGAAAAGTTGAATCTGAACAACAAAAAGAGTCATTTGAAGCTTATGGTGTAAGTGTAGGAAAAATTGATGATCCAAATAAAAAAAGTATATTAGCGATGTTTAACGAAATACATCTACTTAATGAAAAAATTAAAACAATTGAAACAAAAATAAGTGATATTTCCTTTAATAGTCAAAAATTACAAACTAATAAAAAAATAAAAAAAATTAAGAACAAATGAGAGATTAAGATATGAAGTTAACATCAAAAGGAAGGTTTGCAGTAATGTCATTGGTAGACATTGCAATTAACTCAGTTGGTAATAAGCCAGTAAGCTTATCAGAAATATCAAATAGACAGAACATATCCTTACCCTTTTTAGAACAAATTTTTATTTCTTTAAAAAAAAGTGGTATAGTCAAAAGTGTCAGAGGACCGTCTGGTGGTTATATATTCGCGAAAAACCCTGATTTTATAAAAATTTATGATGTAATAAAAGCCATTGATGAAGACTTAAAAATTATGAGATGCAATGGTGTCGATTATGGTTGTATTCCAAACAAAAGAAAAACCAAGTGTTTAACTCATAATCTTTGGAATAAACTATCAAATCACATCTTATTTTTTTTAAGTTCTGTATCAATAAATGATGTAAGAAAAAACAGCTATGAGTCAATATTAAACATTGAACACGGTGATAATAGATTTGATGAAGGAGATTATTTAAGGTAATTTAGTTTATTATGAAATAGAATCCATATATAAATTGAATATTAGAAATTAAACAATAAATATAATACTATGAAGAAAATTAATAATATATATTTTGATTATCAAGCCACAACACCTGTAGACCCTAGAGTACTTGATAAGATGTTGCCATATTTCTCTGACATCTATGGCAATCCACATTCTAGAAACCATTCATACGGATGGTTTGCCGAAGAAGCTGTTGAAATGGCCAGAGAAAACGTAGCAAAAATAATAGGTGCTAACCCCAAAGAAATCATATTTACTTCTGGTGCCACAGAATCAAATAATTTGGCAATTAAAGGTCTTGCAGAGTTTTATGGAGATAAAAAGAATCATATTATCTCATGCGTTACTGAACATAAGTGTGTCTTGGAATCTTGTAGATACTTAGCTGAAAAAAAAGATTTTGACATTACTTATCTTCCAGTCAAATCAGATGGTTTAATTGATCTCAATGAACTTGAAAGTCATATCACTGAAAAAACCCTTTTAGTTTCAATTATGGGGGTTCATAATGAAATTGGTGTGATTCAACCTCTAAAAGAAATTGGAAAGATTTGCAGAGATAATGGAGTTTTTTTTCACTCTGATTGTGCTCAAGCCATTGGTAAGATAGAATTAGACGTAGAGGCAATGAATTTAGATTTAATGAGCATTTCTGGCCACAAGATTTACGCACCAAAGGGTGTTGGAGCTTTATATATTAGAAGAAAACCAAGAGTCAGAATTTCAGCCATCATGAGTGGGGGAGGACAAGAAAGAGGAATGAGATCTGGAACTTTATCACCAGCTTTATGTGTAGGCTTGGGTGAGGCATGCAACATCTACTCTAAAGAAATGAAAAAAGAGAACGAAAAAATTGCAAAATTAAAAGACAGACTACTTGATGGAATTAGAAATTCTTGTTCTGACATTTATCTTAATGGTTCAGATATTCATAGAGTTCCTGGTAATTTAAACTTAAGCTTTGCTTACATAGAAGGTGAGTCACTCATGATGGGTATAAAAAATCTGGCGGTTTCGTCTGGTTCTGCCTGCACATCAGCTTCTTTGGAGCCATCCTATGTACTTAAAGCTTTAGGTGTTGAGGAAGAGCTTGCTCATACAAGTTTGAGAATCGGTCTTGGGAGATTTACAACGGAAAAAGATGTAGATTCTGCTGTCAAACAGATTGTGAGTGAAGTCAAGAGACTTAGGTCACTCAGTCCATTGTGGGAGATGGCACAAGAAGGCGTTGACTTAAGTAAAATTAAATGGGCAAGTCATTAATAAACTTTAGAAAGGAAAAGTCATGGCATATAGTAAAAAATTAATCGATCATTATGAGAACCCCAGAAACGTTGGATCTATGGATAAAGAAGCCAAAGAAGTGGGAACGGGCTTAGTTGGAGCTCCAGCTTGCGGCGATGTGATGAAGCTTCAAATTAAAGTAAATGAGTCAGGTGTTATTGAGGATGCAAAATTTAAAACTTTTGGATGTGGTTCTGCAATAGCATCAAGTTCTCTGATTACAGAGTGGGTTAAAGGAAAAAATATAGATCAAGCGTCAGAAATTAAAAATACAGAAATTGCAAATCATCTTGCTTTACCACCCGTAAAAATTCATTGCTCGGTTTTAGCAGAGGATGCAATTAAGGCGGCTGTTGCTGATTATAAAGTCAAAAATAAAAAATGATTACTGTAACCCACAGTGCTGTTAATCAAATTAAAAAAATGATGACTTCAAGGTCAGACATTCCACATGGGATTAAATTGGGCATTAATACTAAGGGTTGCTCTGGTTTATCTTACACTCTTGAGTATGTTGATAAAGTGGATTTAAATGACGAGGTTTTTGAGTTTGAAAACATAAAGATTTTTGTAGATCCTAAATCCTCCTTATTTCTTATTGGCACTGAAATGGATTATGTGGAAAGCGAACTTGAGTCAGGTTTTAAATTTGTAAACCCTAATGAAAAGGGTAGGTGTGGCTGTGGTGAATCTTTTCACGTTTAGTCATAGCAATGACGTCATCAAAAAATTGTTGGAGTTGTGATAAAAAAATAGACTATAAGGATTTTTTTTGCAATGCTTGTGGGGCTCTCCAAGAACCATTTGATTCAAACCCCTTTGATACCTTTTCAATTGAAAAAAAATTTGAGATCGACAAAAAATATCTTGAGGAAAGATACCTTAAACTTCAAACGCTTCTTCACCCTGATAAGTTCATAAACGCATCTCAGGAAGAAAAAAACTTTTCCAATATTCATACTTCCTGTATAAATAATTCATTTAAGGTTTTAAGTGATGATATTGGTAGGATCAAAGTTTTACTAGAATATTTTGGTTATCAAATTAGCGAAAATGAATCTTTTCAAGATATTACAGTATTAGAAGAAATCATGGAGTTACAAAATATGTCAATGTCAGTTGAAAGCGACAGTGAAAAGAAAAAAATAAAATCTCAACTTAAAGAAAAAATTGAAAATGAAATTAAAAAGGTTTCTCAATTTTTCAATGAAAAAAAATATAAAGATGTTCATAAATCATGTATAAAACTCTCTTACCTAAAAAAGATTAACGGAAACTTAAAGTAAAAGCATCATGAATTTAGTAAATATAAATGAACCAAATAGCAAGAAGTCATCAGAGGCATTATGTTTAGGTATTGACTTTGGAACCACAAATTCTGTTTGTTCGATAAGAATAAATAATAAAATAATTTATATTGAGGATTCAAAAAAAAAATTAATTCCTTCGGTAGTTTTTTTTGAAAACCAAAAAGTTTTAATTGGAAACCAAATTAAAAACAAATCTATTTCAGATATAATCTTCTCAGTAAAAAGATTTTTTACAGATAATCCAGATCAAACTATAATTAATCAAGGTTCAAAAAAAAAAACCGCTGTTGATATTTCAAAGGAAATTTTTTCATATATAAAGAATCTTTCTCAAAATTTTTTAAAACAAAATATTGATGACTGTGTACTAACAGTTCCTGCTTATTTTGATGAAAAAGCACGTTCAGGAATTATGAGAGCTGCTTTTTCAGCTGGGTTTAATGTTAGAAGATTAATAAATGAACCCACTGCGGCAGCTTTTGCATATGGTTTGGAAGAAAAAAAAAGAGGTCTTTTTTTAGTTTATGATTTAGGGGGAGGAACATTTGATGTCTCACTTTTAGAACTTAAGGAAGGAGTCTTTAGAGTAGTTGGAACCGGAGGGGACGCGAGACTTGGAGGAGATGACTTTGATATACTTTTTGCAAAAAGTATATTAAAAAAATATTTTTCAGTAAATTTAAATGAAGTCAGTGACGATCTGAAAGTTGGCTTTATAAAAAAATGCCAATCAATTAAAGAAAATCTTTTAAAACAAAAAAGCATTTCGGAGTTTGTAAAAATAGGAAAAGAAGAAAAAAAAGTTACTATTGACATAAATCTTTTAAATCAATCAGTTGAAGAGTTAATAAATAAAACAATTATCATTGTGGAGGACTTACTTAATGAATGTGATACAAGCCTTAAATCTGTTGATGGTTTTATTTTAGTAGGAGGATCTACCAGACTTGAAATTATAAAAAAAAAATTAATTCAAAAATTTAATATAAAAGTTTTTTCAGAGTTAGACCCCGATTTAGTTGTTTCTTGTGGAGCAGCAATGCATGGTTATGAACTATTGAATGGTTCAAAGAATCTTCTTTTAGACGTCACACCTTTATCCTTGGGTATTGAAACTATGGGTGGATTGATGGAAAAAATTATTCCTAGAAATTCTCCTATACCTGCAATAAGAGAACAGATTTTTACAACCAACGAAAATGGACAGACTTCCATTAAAATTAAAATTTTGCAAGGTGAAAGAGAAGTTACTTCAGCTAATAATACACTTGATGAATTTGTATTATCTGGATTAGAACCAAAGCCTGCTGGAATTACAAGGATAAAGGTTAGATTTTCTTTAGATGTGGATGGAATTTTATTTGTTTCAGCTATTGATGAGTCTTCAGGAAAAGAAAATAATCTTGTTGTTAAAACTAATGACCAACTATCTATTCAAGAAATGAGAGAGTTGGTTTCATCTAGTATACATAATGCAAAAAAAGATATTGACCTAAGGTTATTGATTGAAACTAAAATTAAAGCTACAAAATTAATAAATGAAATTAATAATGTTAAACCAATGATGAAAGAGTTATGTACATCAAAAGAATCAAAAGAGATAAACAATATTTTAAAATTAATGAAAATAGAATTAAAGAGTGATAATAAGGATAAAATCAACAATTTGATTGACAACCTTAATGATAAAACTAAGAATTTTGCACAAAAAATTATTGATAGTAATTTCTCTAATTTTGTTGGAAAAGAAATTGACACATTGGATGAATCATGACGAAAATTATATTTATTGAACCTGATGGAAAGGAAATCACAGTTGATGCACAGAATGGTTTGTCCCTTCTTGAAGTAGCCCATAATAATGGGATTTCTTTAGAAGGTGCTTGTGAAGGTTCTTTAGCTTGTTCTACCTGTCATATAATTGTTGAAAAAGAATTTTTTGAAAAACTGTCTGAACCATCAGAGGAAGAGGAGGATATGCTCGATTTAGCATGGGGTCTCACACATACATCAAGGTTAGGGTGTCAAATAATTATTAATGAGAGTTTAGATGGAATGAAAGTTAAACTCCCAAGTGGTACAAGAAATATGAGTGTATAATATGGGTTTAAAGTGGACTGACTCGAGAGAGATTGCAATTTTACTTGAAGATTCTTATCCTGATGCTGATAATTTGAACCTTCGATTCACAGATCTTCACAAATGGGTTATTTCACTTGAAGATTTCGATGATAACCCTAATTCTTCTAATGAAAAGATTTTAGAATCTATTCAGATGGCTTGGATTGATGAAAGAGACTAATGCACCTGAATTTTGAAGAAATTATAAAAGATAATAATTTACCAGAGCCTGGTTCAAGAATAGTTGTTGCTATGTCTGGGGGTGTCGATTCGTCAGTAACTGCTGCTATATTAAAAAATGCTGGATATGATGTTGTTGGTGTTACAATGAAGCTTCATAGCTCAAAAATTTCAAATAAGACTAAAACCTGCTGTTCTGGTTTGGATATTGCTGATGCTCGAAACGTTTCAAAAAAACTTGGAATCAAACACTATATCATTAACCTTGAAGAGCGATTTAAAAGTACTGTAATTGATGATTTTGTTAATAGCTACAAAAAAGGTGAGACCCCAATTCCTTGCATTAGGTGTAACCAAACAGTCAAATTTGTAGATTTAATTAACTTTACAGAATCTTTGCAATGCAAACATCTTGCAACAGGACATTACATAAAAAGGATAGAAGATAAAAATGGAATTCATTTATTTTGTGCAGACGATAATAGAAAAGATCAAAGCTACTTTCTCTTTGCAACAACTCAAGAACAACTAAAGATTTTAAGATTTCCCCTAGGAAATTTTAAAAAATCAGAAATTCGTGAAATCGCAAAACTTTATAAACTTGGCGTTGAAGATAAAAAGGACAGTCAAGACATTTGCTTTATTCCTAACGGTGATTATAAAAAGTTTTTGTTAAAAAATGATCACATTAGAATTGAAAAAGGTTTGATTGAAACTACAGATGGTTTAGTTATTGGAGAGCACAACGGGATTGCTAATTACACTATTGGTCAAAGGAAAGGAATTGGAATTGGTAATATAAAGGGTTTGACAGAAAATAAACCCTTGTATGTTATTGATATTGATAAAAAAAATAATAAAATTATAGTTGGTTACAAAGAAAAGTTAGCAAAATATTTTATTCATATTAAAGAGGTTAACTTTCTTTCTCAAAATATTCCAAAAGAAAGTTTTGATGCTTACGTAAAAGTAAGATCAAGAAAAACTTTAATCTCAGCATGTATAAAAAAGATTTCAGATAAATGTAAAACAGCAACAGTTGAGTTAAAAAAGCCAGAGTTTGGGATAGCTCCAGGACAGGCTTGTGTTTTTTATAATAATAAAAAAAAAATGATAGGTGGCGGCTGGATATATTCAGGCGAGAAAATTATTTAATTTTTCTTGTAAAATTATTTATACATGAAACTAAATAGTCTACTTCCTTTTTTTTATTAAAGTAATGAAATGAGACTCTTACGATATCATCTAATTTTTTTTTTTTAAAATAATGAGTTGAAGTTTGAAAAGTTGAAATAGATGTTATTATTTTTTTTTTTTTTAAAAAAGAAAAAACATCATAAGACTTTTTGCCTTTAATTGAGAAAGTATTAATACCTGATATTAATTTTTCATTTTCATAAACTGTTATAAAGGGGTTTGATAATACTTTTTTTCTAAAATATTTACTTAAATTTTTTATAATTAACTCTATTTTTTTATGACCAAGTTTATTAAATTTTTCTATAGCTTTTGAAAGTCCAATTTTTAATGAAGGTGAATATTCAAACGTCTCAAATATATTTTGATTATTTATCACTGAAAGATTTTTTCCAATTACTTTTGATTTCGATGTATCAATTATTTTTGGAATAATTTTTTTTTGAATAGAATCTTTTATAAAAATTAGACCCGTTCCTCTTGGTCCTCGCAAATATTTTCTACCAGAACATACGAGGGCATCACACATATTTTTTTTTACATTTAATTTTAAATGTCCAGCTGATTGACATGCATCAATTAAGAAAATAATCTTTGAATCAATTTTTTTTATAAATTTTCCAAGTTTTTCTATGTCAACTATATTTCCGCATTGTGAGGCAATGTGACATACAGCAACTAAAACTGTATGTTTATCAATTTTTTTTTTTAAGTCTTCAAAGGAAATCTCTCCATTTTCTTTTAATTTACTTACTCTTACATTAAGATTGTTGTTAATAAGACTGATATAATTACTTCCATATTCATTGTCAAAGATGACTATATTTGAATTTTTTTTAATAGTTAACGAATTGATAAATAAATTCCATCCATATGTTGTGCTTTGTACAAAAGAAATTTCTTCAGGTTTGCAATTTAAAAGTTTTGAAGCATTTAAATAGAATCTATCTAAAACATTTTTTTTCGATTGCTCTACATAATATCCAGATATTTCCGTCTCAAGTTTCAGATATTTAGAGATATCATTTGTAGTTGACGGATCTAAAAGACTTGCACCTGCATTATTAAAATTTATAAAATTCAATTATCTAATACCTTTAAGAAAAAAATACCAAAATAATTTTTTTGATCCGTTAAAAAATCAATCTTTTTATAGCCAGATGATATCACTAATCTTTCAAACTCTTCGGCAGAATATTTATGAGAATTTTCAGTATGAATGGACTCTCCTTTGAGTATTTTTAAGTCATAATTTTTTAAAGATATATTTTGGTTTTGTCTACTAATTAAGTGCATCTCAATTCTTTTTTTTTTTTCGTTAAAATATGCCTTATGATCAAAATTATTAATATTAAATTTACTGCCGATTTTTTTATTTATTCCAATTAATATATTTTTATTAAATTTAGCAGTAATACCTTTGGAATCATTATATGCTCTTTCCATAATTAATTTATCTTTTCTAAGATCAACACCAATAATTAGAAAACTATTTTTACCAAGAATCTTTTTAAAACCCATTAATAATTTGCGTGCATCAATTTCAGAAAAATTGCCGATAGTTGAACCTGGAAAAAAACCAATTTTTTTTGAATTATCTTTGATGACCTTATTAATAGATTCTAATTGGTGTAAATCTGCGCAAATTGCTTTTACGTTTAGACTCGGAAATTGTTTTGCTATTTCTTTTGCGTTTACTATTAAAAAATTATAACTAATATCAATTGGAATATACTCTTTGGGATTGTTTAGTGCATTCAAGAGCTTTTTAATTTTTTTGTTTGAGCCACTTCCAAACTCAATTATTGAAGCATTCGATGGCAGGCTATTTTTAAAAGAATATTTTTGACTTTCAATAATTTCAATTTCTGTTCTTGTTGGATAATACTCTTTAAGTTCTGAAATCATATCGAATAATTTGGAGCCTTTTTCATCATAAAAGTATTTGGAATTAATTTTCTTTTGTTCGGAGTTTTTTAAATCAGAAATTATTTCGCTATCGTCTTCTTGATCATTATCTTTAAAATTATATATATCTAAATTTTCTATCATTTTAAATCACCAGCTAATCTTAGTCCTGAAAATTGCCACCTGTCAGATGGATAATAAAAATTTCTATAGGTCGATCGAATATGATTTTTTGGAGTTGCGTATGAACCACCTTTTAAAACAAATTGATTACACATGAATTTTTGGTTGTATTCAGATAATTTTTCACTGAAAGGTTTATAACCAGCGTAAGGTAGGTAATTACTACTTGTCCAACACCATAAGTTACCGTAAGAATTTTCCGTGGCATTTTCATTATTAATTGAGATTTCTTTGAAATTTGCATTTTCTAATAGATTCCCTTTTTTTTTATTCTGAGTTAAAAAATATTCAATTTCAAATTCAGTTGGTAATCGTTTTTTTTTAAACCGACTGAAGGCATCTGCTTCATAAAAACTTATATGTGAAACTGGTTCGGACCCATCAATTCTCTCTACTCCAAAAAAAGAAAACTTAAACTTATTATCAAGCCAATATAAGGGTTTTTTAACATCATATTTTTTTATGAAGTTCCATCCATCAGATAACCACAATTCAGGTCTGTTATACCCATCGTTATTTATAAACTCTAACCATTCATTATTTGATACGAAGTCTATATTAAGTTCGAAAGGACAAATTTCGACTGAATTTGTGGGTGATTCGTTATCATAATGAAATGAATTATCAGTAACCCCAAAATTAAATAAAGTTTTTGTCTTATTTTTCCATAAGATATGTTTGTGATTTTTTCTTTTATTTTTTTTAGGTTTAAGATATTCAGGTTTAAGGGGATTATTGAAAAAATTATTAAGCACATCCATAAGAATTAGTTCTTGGTGTTGTTGTTCATGATTAATTCCAAGTTCAATCAAAAATTTAAATTTCGGTGTAAGGTTTTTTTTATCCAGTAAATCAGTAATGTTTTGGTCAACATGTTTACGGTATTTAATAACATGCTTCAGTAATGGTCTATTAATTGTTCCTCTTTTTTCTTTTGGGTTATATGTTCCTACACCATTATAGTATGAATTGAAAATATAATTAAAGGACTTATCAAATTTTTTATAGTCTTTACTTTTCTGAAGTATAAAGTTTTCAAAAAACCAAGTTGTATGACCTAAATGCCATTTAATTGGACTTACAAAATCATTCGATTGTACAATCATATCCTCAGGTTCAAGTTTTGACACTAATTCAGTTGTTTTCTTTCTGACTTTTAAAAAATTTGAAATTAAAAAACTCAATTTTTCTCCATTATTGTAATTTTATGTAAATTTTATAATTAAGACATTCTAAAGTAATATGATTATTTATAAATTTTTAATGGTTATC
>MDTB01004580.1_pt1 | contig 12565 bp, 13 predicted proteins | sample 811161 | NCBI WGS metagenome assembly MDTB01 (sample SAMN05326650, study PRJNA326480) | marine metagenome | isolation source: seawater | place: Mediterranean Sea | collected 2009 | reverse complement strand
TTAGGGTGGTTAGCTCAGTTGGTAGAGCATCTCGTTTACACCGAGAGGGTCATAGGTTCGAGTCCTTTACCACCCACCATTTGGGGGTGTAGCTCAGTTGGTTAGAGCGCCTGCCTGTCACGCAGGAGGCCGCGGGTTCGAGTCCCGTCACTCCCGCCAGTTTTATTTAGCAGTTTTTCAAAATCAATTTGTAAAAAGTCTCTGAGTATAATTGTTTTTGATAGCAATTATTTAAAACATTTTCTAAAGGTTTAGTTTCACCGTGAAGTGGTTTCAATACGTAAATATTCTTAATGTCATTTTTTCTTATTTTTTTTAAAACAAAATCTTTCCAATAATCAAAATACTTATTACTTTCAGATGGATAACCATGAAAATTGTACCAAAATCTTGTTGGAGAATAATCATATTCTTTTAAAAAAACAGAAATAAATTGATAATCTGTTATTAGCATTTTTTTATTTTTATCTTCACCTAGTGTCTTCAGAGCTAATTGGATATTTAAAATTTCTTCCTCAGGATTATCGGGATAAAACATTGTTATCCATTTTATTTTTGATAATTTAGGATGTATTTTTTCTCCATCTACTGAATTATTAATATTAACATCTCTTAAGTCCATGAAGGTACGATTCTTTACGTAACTTAAATAATAATAAATTGTTGAACATAGAGATAAAATTATCAGAAAATTACTTATCAAATTTCGATTGATTAAGTATTTTTTTAAATAAACGTGGGATAAACCACTAAAAACGGGTATCAAACAATATATAAATATTGCATTTATAGTCATCAATTGATGCATTATTGTTAGAAGAGAAAAGAAAATAACACTCAATATTACTAAATAATCAGAAAATATTTTATTTTTAGTTAATGAAAATTTTACAAATAAATAAATTAATACAGCTATGGACAAATATTGTAATTTAAATCTCCATATAATTCTTTTAAACTCAAATGGAAAAAGCCATTCAAATCGACTTCCACCAAGTGATTTTGGATATAAAAAATATTGAGTTAAAAAGTCATTAAAATTAATATTGGCTAGAAAAAGTAATATAAAAAATAATATTGTAACCGTAGAAAAACCAGCTAAGGCATATAAAAAATTGGACAAATTTTTCGATTTAGTAAAAAAAATTATAGATATCAAAGAAATTAAAAAAACCACATAAACAGTTGGTGCTTGCTTGGACATAAAAGAAAAACCAAGTAGGATTGGAATTAAAAACCAGTATATATTCTTATTTTCTTTAATAGCTAAAATAAAAAGATAAAAAGATAATAAACATAATATTAAAGTATGATGATCACTAAAAGGTGTGCCAACTGTAGGGTAAGTTAATATAGCAACACATAGAGAATAAAAAAAACTTAAGCCAATACCTAGGTTTAATCTTTTTAAAAGAAAAAAAGTACAAATTGTAATTATACAATTAAAAATAGATGCATGAAAAACATAAGAAAACCAAGATACACCAAAAACTTTAAAAAAAATTGCCTGAATTAAATCAATAAAAGGTTCTTTTATTGTCCAATAATCTTTAAATGGGTAATACCCATTCATAAGATCATAACCAGAGTTAAAAATTAAAAAACTATCAATCGGTAATATTCCAACATATCCGTAGAATTGATTAAATAAAATAGAAAAAAAAATTAAAAAAATTACCGATGAAGAAGTTAATATATTTTTATTTTTGATTTTCATTTATTTTTTTTAATACAATAGTTCTATTTAGAGCAAATATTTTTGGCATAAAAAAGATCAAAATATTGTCAATAATATCGAGTATTCTCAAGAAAAAATAGTTAAGTTTAATATGAAAAAAACTCGAATTTACTCCACCTGAATTTAAAAAAATAAAGAACTCAGATAATTTATTTTCAATAATCTCATATTGAGGAAAATAATTTTGAAATTTTTGATCATCTTTAAATAATAGTTGAGCCACCGCTGTGTTAGAAATCCATGGACTTTTTGGGTTAAATATATTTTTTTTTTTAAAAACTTTTGATCTTAAAGACCAACTTTCGTCATCTAGTATTATTTGAATAAACTTTAAAAAAAAGGATGTTTCAGGTTCATTAATCAAAACATATCCATCTTTTTTTAAGTAAGTAGATAATTTTTTTAATGTTAAACCTGGATTAGCGCAATGATGGAGTGAATGATTTATTATAAATATATCTACATTTTTTAAGTATTTTTTCCCTAAATTTACCTTCAGCATATCTACTTTTTTATTAATCCAGGGATATCTTATTATATCTGTAAGAATGATTTTTTTATTATTTATTATTTTTTTGATACAACCATTTCCAGAACCTAATTCAACTATTACTTTTTTTCCCTTAATATATCTTTCCATCCATTTAAATCTCTTACTTAAAAGATAAATCAAGTTTTTATCCTTACAAGATAGGATTCTTTTTCTATTAGCGAAATTGTCTGGAGCCTTGATTCTTTTTGCTTTATATTCTTTTAAAAAAAACATTCCTATTTTTAAGTTAGAAATTGACTTTGAAAAACTCTATTTTTTACTCTTATTTACAATAAATTAATAAGGGATTTGAGAATCATTATCAATAAATTGCTACATTACTGTCCTAGACTCATAAAGAGATATAATATAAATCCAATATAACGTTAATATAAAAATCCTCAAACTATGTGTATTGAGGTAGATATTGATTAAAATGATTTATAATTTTTTAACAGACTACTTATCAATTATAATATTTTTATTTATAGCCCTAATTATAAGTGTAGGCTTTATATTAATCAACTTTATATCCTCACCAAATAATCCTGATCCTGAAAAACTTTCTGCTTATGAATGTGGATTTGATGCATTTGACGACTCTAGAATGGAATTTGATGTTCGGTTCTATTTGGTAGCAATACTTTTTATTATATTTGATTTAGAAATAGCCTTCTTGTTTCCGTGGGCAATTACATTAGGGAAAATAGGTGTATTTGGATTTTGGTCTATGATGATATTTTTAGCAGTTTTAACTATTGGTTTTATTTATGAGTGGAAAAAAGGTGCATTGGAGTGGGAATGAGAATATTAGACTCAGATGAAAAATTAAAAAAAGTACCTGAAGAATTTAAGCAAATTGCTAAAGACTTTGCTGAAAAAGGATTTATAACAACTTCTACAAATAATTTGATTAATTGGGCTCGGACAGGATCTTTACACTGGATGACTTTTGGTCTTGCTTGTTGCGCTGTAGAAATGATGCACACTTCAATGCCAAGATATGATCTTGAAAGATTTGGTGCCGCACCTAGAGCATCGCCTAGGCAGTCGGATGTGATGATAGTTGCAGGTACATTAACAAATAAGATGGCTCCAGCATTAAGAAAAGTTTACGATCAAATGCCCGAACCTAGATACGTAATATCTATGGGCAGCTGTGCAAATGGAGGAGGTTATTATCATTACTCATATTCTGTCGTAAGAGGTTGCGATAAAATTGTTCCAGTAGATATTTACGTTCCTGGATGTCCACCTTCAGCAGAAGCATTACTATATGGAATTCTTCAATTACAAAAAAAAATTAGAAGAGAAGGTGATATCAATAGATAATTTATGACCAAAAAAAATTTAGACAAAATAGAAAAATTAGTAAATGGTGAACTATCAAGCAAAATATTAGGTTCAGAAATAAAGTTTGAAGAATTATTATTCAAAACTTCTGCAAGTGAAATAATAGAAGTTATAAAGTTTTTGAAATTGGATGATAGATTCAAGTTTAAACAATTAATGGATATAGCTGCAGTTGATTATCCAAGCGAGGAAAAAAGATTCGAATTGGTATATTTGTTATTATCAATAGAAAATAATGTTAGAGTAAAGATATCAATAAAATTAGAAACAAATGAAAAGATACCTTCTATTGTAAAAATATTTCCCTCAGCTAATTGGATGGAGAGAGAAATTTTTGATATGTATGGAATAAAATTTATTAATCATCCTGATCTTAGAAGAATACTCACAGATTATAATTTTAAAGGTCATCCTTTAAGAAAAGATTTTCCATTAACAGGATTTAATGAAGTTAGATACAGTGAAAAAGAAAAAAAAGTTATCTATGAACCAGTAAAATTAGAACAAAATTATAGAAATTTTGATTTTAGCAGTCCTTGGGAGGGAACTAAATATTTGAAAGAAATTAAAGAAAGTAAAAAAAATGAAAAAAACTAAATCAATGACACTAAATTTTGGACCTCAACACCCTGCAGCACATGGAGTGTTAAGACTAATATTGGAATTAGAGGGAGAAATAGTTGAAAAAGCTGATCCACACATTGGACTTTTGCATCGTGGGACTGAAAAATTAATAGAAAATAAAACATATACCCAAGCGCTACCATACTTTGATAGATTAGATTATGTTGCACCTATGAACCAAGAGCATGCATTTGCTTTGGCAACAGAAAAATTATTAAATATTGAAATACCAGCAAGAGCTAAATACATAAGAGTAATTTTTTGTGAGATAGGTAGAATATTAAGCCATATATTAAATGTAACTACACAAGCTCTAGATGTCGGAGCTTTAACACCTTCGTTATGGGGATTTGAAGAGAGAGAAACTCTAATGACTTTTTATGAAAGAGCCTCGGGATCAAGATTGCATGCTAACTATTTTAGAACTGGCGGAGTTCATAAAGATTTACCTACAAAACTTATCGAAGATATCGGAAAATTCTGCGAAACTTTCCCAAAAATTATTAATGATTTAGAAGATTTATTGACTGAAAATAGGATCTTTAAGCAAAGGAATGTTGAAATCGGTATAGTAACTAAGAAACAAGCATTAGATCATAGTTTTACCGGCGTAATGCTTAGAGGCTCAGGTATCCCATGGGACTTAAGAAAATCCCAACCTTATGAATGTTATCAAGATTTAGATTTTAAAATCCCAATTGGTAAGAACGGAGATTGTTATGACAGATACCTTTGTAGAATAGAAGAGATGAGAGAAAGTGTAAAAATAATAAAACAGTGTATAAAAAATTTACCAAAAGGTCCTGTTAAAACAGTTGACGGAAAAGTATCTCCTCCAAACAGAGAAGAATTAAAACAGTCTATGGAAGCACTGATACATCACTTCAAATTATTCACAGAAGGTTTTAGAGTGCCTGCAGGCAATGTTTATTCCTCTGTAGAAGCCCCAAAAGGAGAATTTGGAGTGTATTTAATTTCTGATGGAAGCAATAAGCCTTATAGATGCAAAATAAGGGCTCCAGGATTCTCACATCTTCAAGCTATGGATTTTTTAATTAAAGGACATATGCTGGCAGACGTTCCTGCAGTACTTGGTTCATTGGATATTGTTTTTGGGGAGGTAGATAGATGAGTCTTAAAAAAGTAAATTCAGAACAACCTAAAATATTTGAGTTTAGTGAAAAATTTCAAAATGCAGCAGAAGAGATATTAAAGAGATATCCAGAAAAAAATAAAAAAAGTGCAGTGATGCCTTTTTTGTATTTAGCTCAAAAGCAAAACAATAATTGGATACCTTTAGCTGCTATTAAATATATCTCAAAATATTTATCGATGCCCTACATAAGTGTATATGAGGTAGCTACTTTTTATAGTATGTTTAATTTAGCTCCAGTAGGGAAATATTTTATCCAGGTTTGTACAACTACACCGTGCTTAATAAGAGGCGCTGATAAGATAGTACAAGTCTGTAAAAAAAAAATCTCTGAGAAAGAAAATAAAATTTCTAAAAATGGTGAGTGCTCTTGGACAGAAGTAGAATGTTTGGGTGCTTGTGTAAATGCCCCTATGATGCAAATAAACAACGACTATTACGAAGATCTAGATGAAAAAAATACCATTAAAATAATTGACTCAATATTTGAAGATAAAATATTAAAACCTGGTTCTTATAGAGGTAGAAAAAATACCTCACCTGAGAATAAGAAAAGATTTGAAGGGACAGATCATGCTTAAAGAAGAAAATAAGATATTTAAAAATTTATATAATAACCACGGATGGGAATTAGAAAAAGCAATTAAAAGAGATGATTGGAAAAATACAAAAGAAATTATTTTAAAAGGTAAAGAGTGGATCATCGAAGAGATTAAATCGTCAGAATTAAGAGGAAGGGGTGGTGCAGGTTTTTCCACAGGAATGAAGTGGTCTTTTGCTCCTAAAAAAATTGGTTCAAGACCACACTATTTAGTCATTAACGCAGACGAGTCCGAGCCAGGAACTTGTAAAGATCGGGATATTTTAAGATTTGAACCTCAGAAACTACTAGAAGGATGCTTAATAGCTGGTTTTGCTACAGGTGCTCACACTTGTTATATTTATATAAGAGGTGAGTATTCTTTTGAAGGTCAAAGACTTCAAGAAGCAATTAATCAAGCTTATAAAAATAAATATTTAGGAAAAAACTCCTGCGGATCAGGTTGGGACTTTGATATCCATATTCATTATGGTGCTGGAGCCTATATTTGTGGAGAAGAAACAGCAATGTTAGAAAGTATTGAAGGAAATAAAGGTCAACCTAGACTTAAACCTCCATTTCCAGCACTGGTAGGATTGTATGGATGCCCAACTATTGTAAATAATGTTGAGACTATTGCTGTAGTTCCAACTATTTTGAGACGTGGAGGCAAATGGTTTGCTTCTTTAGGAAGACCAAAAAACACTGGTACAAAAATTTTTTGTATATCTGGAAATGTAAATTACCCCTGTAATGTAGAAGAAGAAATGGGTATTCCCCTTAAAGAATTAATAAATACATATGCTGGAGGAGTTACAGGAGGGTGGGATAATTTACAAGCAGTTATACCAGGCGGATCTTCAATGCCTTTATTACCTAAAAAAATTTGTGAGATAATCAAAATGGACTTTGACTCGTTAATAGAAAATAAAAGCGGACTCGGAACCGCTGGAATAGTAGTTATCAATAAAGATCAAGATATTGTTTCATGCATGGCTAGAATAGCAAGGTTTTATAAGCATGAAAGTTGTGGTCAATGCACACCTTGTAGAGAAGGTTCTGGTTGGATGTGGAGAATTTTAAATAGAGCGACTAAAGGAGAGACAACTTTAAGTGACATTGATTTATTAGATGATGTCACAAAACAAATCGAAGGCCACACAATCTGTGCTTTTGGAGAAGGTTCAGCTTGGCCAGTTCAGGGATTATTAAGACATTTTAGGAAAGAAATTGATAAAAAATGTAGCAACGATCCTCTCATAAAAAAGAAAAAAGATGTACCTTATTTAGTTGATCAACACTTACTAGAAAAAAATAATGCCTAAAATAAATATTAATGGTCAAGAAATAGAGTTTGAACCAGGTATGACAATTCTCCAAGCATGTGAATTAGCTGGCGCGGAGATACCAAGATTTTGTTATCACGAAAAATTATCAATTGCTGGTAACTGCAGAATGTGTCTAGTAGAAATGGATAAATCACGTAAACCAATTGCATCATGCGCTATGCCAGCAGCGGAAGGAATGAATATAAAAACTAATACTCAAATGGTTGAGAAAGCAAGAAAAGGTGTTATGGAATTTCTTTTGGCTAACCATCCTTTAGACTGCCCTGTCTGCGACCAAGGAGGCGAGTGTGATCTTCAAGATCAATCTCTTTATTATGGAGTGGATAAATCAAGATTTTCTGAAAACAAAAGATTTGTAAGTGAAAAATACATGGGTCCTTTAATCAAAACACAAATGACTAGATGTATTCATTGTACTAGATGTGTGAGATTTGCAACAGAAGTAGCTGGAGTACCTGAGATAGGAGCTATAGGTAGAGGCGAAAATATGGAGATAACAACCTATTTAGAAAAATCTATGGAGTCAGAGTTATCAGGCAATGTAATTGATTTATGTCCTGTGGGCGCATTAACTTCAAAACCCTATGCTTTTTCGGCTAGACCCTGGGAATTAAAAAAAACTGAGAGTATAGATGTATTAGATGCAGTTGGGTCAAATATAAGAGTAGACACATATGGATGGGAAGTAAAAAGAATTCTTCCAAGGTTGAATGAAGATATAAACGAAGAATGGATTTCAGACAAAACAAGATACTCTTGCGACGGACTATTAAAACAAAGATTAGATACTCCATATATAAAAAAAAACAATAAATTAGTTAAGGCAAGCTGGGATGATGCAATAGACTTAATTATCAAAAAAATTAATGAAACTGAAAAAACACAAATTGCTGGTCATTTAGGTGATATCGTTAGTTTGGAGACAACTTTAGCTTTTAAAAAGTTTTTTGAATTATTAGGAAGTAAAAACTTAGAGTTTAGAGAAAAGAAATTTTATATTAATCCAGATGATAAAATGAACTATCTATTCAACTCATCTATCAATGGTATAGAAAAATCAGACTTAATACTTTTGATAGGATGTAACCCAAGGCATGAAGCAACAATTTTAAATGCAAGGATAAGAAAAACATTCAAAAATAACAAAACTAAAATTTTTTCAATAGGAAATCTTGGAGATCAAACCTATGACTACGAAATTATAGGTGAGACCACTCAAATAATTAAAGACATAATTGAAGAAAAACATAAGTTCAACAAAACTTTTAAAGACGCTAAAAAACCTTTAGTAATTATAGGGGAGTCGGCTTTAGAACTAGATTCTGGAGGATACATTTTTGAAGAATTAAAAAATTTTCTAAACAAAAAAAATTTAATTAGTGATGAATGGAACGCGTTGAATATTCTTATTCAGAACGCTTCAACTGTTGGAGCTTTAGATTTGAAAATCTTTAATAATAATTTAAACAATTTTGATTTTTTTAATAATGTCAAAAGCAAAAAATTTAAAATATTATATTTATTAAATTCAGATAATTTAAAATTTGATAAGAACGATGAATTTATAATTTATCAGGGCAGTCATGGAGATCGTGGTGCTGAAATTGCTGATGTAATTTTACCAAGCGCTGCCTATACCGAAGAAAATGGATTATATCAGAACCTAGAAGGTAGAGTCCAAGAATGTAGAAAGGCTTCGTATCCTGCAGGTAATGCATTTGAAAGCTGGAAGGTGCTTAATAAATTAACAAATGCATATAAAAATAAAAATTTGTTTGACAGTTTTAATACTTTAAGAGAAGAAGTTTTAAAAAAAATAATCAATTTTGACACTATAAATACACTACCTAATTATAAAGAGCCCTCAAAAAAAATTGTCAATAGTTTTAAGAGTGAGAAAATACTTATTAACCCAATTGATTACTATTTTTCTAATAGTGTTTCAAGGGCATCTAAAGTGATGAGTGAGTGTAGAGCTATCAAATTGAAAAACTTAAAATCGGGAACAAATAACTAAAATGGATTATTTGATTACTTTAATAAATGAAATTTACAAAATTCTTTTTTTGATCATTCCAATATTAGTTTCCGTTGCAATGATAGTTTGGCTTGATCGAAGAGTTTGGGGTTTAGTTCAAAAAAGAAGAGGCCCAAACGTCGTAGGCCCCTTTGGTTTGCTACAGACAGTAGCAGATGCTTTAAAATATATTTTCAAAGAAATTATTATTCCTGCAAGTGCTAATAAACCAATTTTTATTCTGGCACCAATAATAACAATGACTTTAGCATTGGTTGCTTGGGCAGTAATTCCTCTAAGTGAAACATTGGTATTATCTGATATCAATGTTGGAATACTCTATCTTTTTGCGATCTCATCTTTAGGTGTCTATGGAATTATTATGGGAGGTTGGGCTTCTAATTCCAAATATCCATTTCTTGGCGCTATAAGATCAGCTGCTCAAATGGTATCTTATGAAGTTTCCATAGGAATAATAATAATTAACGTTCTACTATGTGTTGGTTCTCTTAATCTAAATGACATAGTGTTAGCTCAAAAAAATCTTTGGTATGTCATTCCTCTTTTCCCTATGTTTGTTGTTTTTTTTATATCCGCATTAGCAGAAACAAATAGACCTCCTTTTGATTTACCTGAGGCTGAAGCGGAATTAGTAGCGGGATATCAGACAGAATATTCTGGAATGATGTACGCAATGTTTTGGCTTGGAGAATATGCAAATATTCTTTTGATGTGTGCCATGGGTTCAATTTTATTTTTGGGTGGTTGGCTTCCTCCATTAGATATATATCCATTAAATATTATTCCTGCGCCATTCTGGATGATATTTAAAATACTGTTCTTATTTTTTTTATTTGCAATTATTAAAGCTATCGTGCCAAGATATCGTTATGATCAACTGATGAGATTAGGCTGGAAAATTTTTCTACCTTTTTCACTTATTTACGTAATATTAACTGCAAGTTTTTTACTTTATTTTGATAAATTACCCAAAGGTCCATTTTAATGAATTTTAACAGATTTTTAAAAACTATATTTTTAACTGAATTTTTCTTCGCTATAATAAAAGCTATAAGAGAAATATTTAGACCTAAAAAAACTATTAACTATCCATTTGAAAAAGGTCGAATTAGTCCAAGATTCAGAGGAGAGCATGCTTTAAGAAGATATCCTAATGGCGAGGAGAGGTGTATTGCTTGTAAGCTTTGCGAAGCAGTGTGTCCTGCTCAAGCTATTACAATAGAGTCAGAAGAAAGAAAAGATGGTAGTAGAAAGACCAGTAGGTACGATATTGATATGTTGAAATGTATATATTGTGGATTGTGCCAAGAGTCCTGCCCGGTTGATGCGATAGTACAAGGCCCAAATTTTGAGTTCGCTACAGAAACGAGAGAAGAACTTTACTACAATAAAGAAAAGTTATTAGACAACGGAGATAGATGGGAGTCTGTATTAGCAAAAAATCTAAAAACAGACAAAATTTATAAATAAATGTTAGCTCATGCAATTTTTTTCTATTTCTTTTCTATTTTAGCAATCTTTTCAGCTCTAATGGTAATTACTTCAAGAAGTACAGTTAATTCTGTTTTCTTCCTGATTTTAGATTTTATCTCAGTTGGCTGTTTATTCATAATGGTTGGAGCGGAGTTTTTAGGAATGATATTATTAATAGTATACGTTGGTGCAGTGGCTGTATTGTTTTTATTTGTTGTTATGATGTTAAACGTTGCACAACAAAAACAATCTTGGTTTGTAGGTCAAAAGTCTACACATATACCATCAGGATTAATAGTTTCAGTTTTAATTTTTCTAGAACTTTTAGTAGTTGTAGGTGGTTGGAAATATAAAGAAAATATAATGTCTAGTTCAAATTTGATTATTGATACAACTGTTACAAACACTCATTCCATTGGAAGTGTCATGTACACAGACTATATTTTATACTTCCAGTTGTCAGGCGTAATTCTCCTCCTCTCAATGGTAGGAGCAATAATATTAACATATAGAAAAAGAGAAAACGTAAAAACACAAAGTTATTTAAAACAAATTTCAAGAGACAAGTCTTCAGCAGTAGTATTAAAAGATGTTGAGTACTACAAAGGGGTTAAAATTGATGATTGAAATAGGTTTGGGACATTATCTAACTTTAGGAGCAATTATATTTTTCCTTGGTGTAATTGGAATTTTTTTAAATCGAAAAAACGTAATTGTGATATTGATGTCTGTCGAATTGATATTGCTTTCTGTAAATATAAATTTAATCTCTTTTTCAATTTTTTCTGGTGATTTATTGGGACAAATATTTACAATGTTAATTTTAACTGTAGCTGCAGCTGAAGCTGCCATCGGTTTAGCTATTATAGTTATATTTTATCGGAACAAAGGTTCAATAAGAGTCGAGGACATTCACGAAATGAAAGGCTAAATGGAATACGCTGCAATATTTTTACCTTTAATAGGATCTATAATTACCTATTTTGGAAAAAGCTTTGGAAACTTATTTTCTCAAGTTTTTTCTTGTTTAATGGTTACTATATCAGCTGCGCTGTCCTTTTTTATTTTTTATGACGGTCTAGTTAATGATAACTATGGAAATTATTTAGTTTTTGAATGGATAAACTCTGGAAATTTAAATGTTAATTGGTCAATCAAAATTGATCCATTAAGCTCAATAATGATAATGGTTGTGACATCAGTCTCAGCACTGGTCCATATTTATTCAATAGGTTATATGGGTCACGATCCTCATAAGCCAAGATTTATGTCATATTTATCCTTATTTACTTTTTCTATGTTGTGTTTGGTTGTTTCAGATAATTTTTTACAATTATTTTTTGGGTGGGAAGGAGTGGGGTTGTGTTCTTATCTGCTGATTGGTTTTTGGTTTAAAAAGGAAACAGCCAATAACGCTGCGATAAAAGCCTTCATAGTCAATAGGGTAGGAGATTTTGGTTTAGCTATTGGAATATTTATTATATTTCTCATATTTGGAACATTAAATTTTGACGAAGTTTTTCTTTTAGTTCCAGAATTTACGCAAACGAATTTAAGTATTTTTGGAAGCGAGTTTAATGTTATCACAATAATTTGTGTATTCTTGTTTATTGGGTCAATGGGAAAGTCTGCTCAATTTTTACTACATACTTGGCTACCAGATGCTATGGAAGGACCCACACCTGTCTCGGCTCTAATTCATGCTGCTACAATGGTTACAGCAGG
>MDTB01224768.1_pt1 | contig 12566 bp, 10 predicted proteins | sample 811161 | NCBI WGS metagenome assembly MDTB01 (sample SAMN05326650, study PRJNA326480) | marine metagenome | isolation source: seawater | place: Mediterranean Sea | collected 2009 | reverse complement strand
TAAGAATTGGATATAACAGGGCGGCAAGACTTATTGAGTCAATGGAGGCAGCAGGATTAGTTTCCGAAATGAGCTCAAATGGATCAAGAGAAGTTCTAGTCCCAAAAAGAAATTAGATGTATTTAAAAGCTGTCCTTCTTTATTTTCTCTCCTTTAATATTTATGCTACTTCTCAAATTGATAATATTAATAATTTCCTTAATGAAAAAAGATTTTCATATGAGCAGGTTACAGAAAATTCAACTGAAATAATCTCAGGTAAACTAATCTTAGATACACTTCAGATTTACTTAGAAATTGTTTCTCCTTATAAGGAAAGCTATCTTATAAGCAAAAACTTTATTACTTATAATGATATTGATTTCTCACAACAAAGAACATTTGAATACTCTAAAAATGATTTTCCAATAATTAGTATTATTTCCAAAAAGAAGATACCGCAAGATGACGATTCTTTAAATGTGCTCACCCTTGAGGACTCTGTATATATTACTGATAAATCGACTAAGCAGGTCTTTAAAATCTCTTTGGATCAGGAGAAGACCTTAACTATTCAGTTTAAGGATAATTTTGGTATTGGTAATAAAATATTCCTCAACAAACTATCATGAGTCTTATATATATTGCTTTGGGGGGCGGGCTTGGCGCCGTGTCAAGATTTCTCTTAACAGAATACATAAATAATATTTCTGATGTTTTTCCCTTTGGAACACTTTCTGTAAACATCCTTGGTTGTTTTGTTATAGGTTGTATTGCTGGTTATTTTGCTAGCAAATCGTCACCAATGTATTTGTTTTTTGTTATAGGATTCCTTGGCTCTTTTACGACTATGTCAGCATTTTCATTACAAACAATTGAATTATTTAATTCAAATTCTATAAGCGGCATTTTCTATGTTATTTTGACTTTTAGTTTTACAATAGTTGCTACCTATATAGGCCTTACAGTTTTTTCAAAATGATTGATATAAATTTACTAAGAGCAGATCCTGAAAAGGTAAAAAATATTCTAACAATTAAAAACTATAATTTAGATTCTGTCTTATTTACTGAAATTGATTCCAATAGGAAGAGTTTACAGACTGAAGTAGAGGATCTAAAAAGTTTAAAGAACAATCTATCAAAAGACTTTGGAGAACTTAAAAAAAATAATCAAGATACATCTAAATTATCCAAGCAATTAGATAAAATTAAAAAAAACCTCTCAGAAAAGGAGGAGTTATTTAATAAAACACTTTCTCGACTAAATGATTTCTTATTAGATATTCCAAATATTCCTCATCAGGATGTAGAACCAGGAAATAGCGAAGAAGACAATAAAGTAATTAAAACATTTGGTGAAGTACAAAAAAAAGATTCAATTGATCATCTTGAAATTACATCAGATATTGATACTGAATCTGCTGTTAAGCTTGCCGGCACTAGATTTGCAGTTTTAAATGATGATATAGCTAAGCTTCATAGAGCACTTATTTCATTCATGCTTGATGTTGCCGAAAAAAATGGTTATGAAGAGAGATATGTTCCTTTCATGGCAAATTCACAAAGCCTTACTGGTACAGGCCAGCTACCAAAATTTGAAGAAGATCTTTTCAAAATAACAGAAGATTTATTTTTAATTCCTACTGCAGAAGTCCCATTAACCAATCTTTATGCTGATTCGATATTAGAGCAGGGCAGTCTCCCAATTAAGGTAACATCACATACTCCCTGCTTCAGATCAGAAGCAGGGAGTTATGGAAAAGATACAAAAGGTCTCATAAGGCAACATCAGTTCGAAAAAGTAGAAATAGTTCAGATTGTTAATCCTGATAAGTCAGATTCTGCTCTTGAGGGTTTATTGAATAATGCTGAGGAAATTCTCCAGCTGTTAGGATTGCCATATCAAGTTGTTCAATTATGTGGAGGCGATTTAGGATTTTCGTCAGCAAAAACCTATGATATTGAGGTCTGGATCCCTAGCCAAAATAAATATAGAGAGATTTCATCATGTTCTAACTTTACTGATTTTCAATCAAGAAGATCAAAAATAAGATTAAAGGAAGATGGCAATAAGATTTTTCCCCATACTTTAAATGGTTCTGCACTGGCAGTTGGAAGAACTCTTGTTGCTATAATAGAGAATTTTTATGATGATAAAAAATCTATCAGGATCCCTAAACCCCTTCAAAAGTACCTAAACAAAGAGTTAATCAAATGCAATTAAGTTTTTGTTACACAATTGTTGAATTTAACAGTTGAAGCTATCTGAAATATGCGTAGAATATCAATTAACCCTAAACGGATATTAAGAGGAGTATTATGAAAAAAATTCTAATTTCTTTATCAGTTTTCTTTATCGGCCTTTCTTTTGCTGCCAATGACACGTCTTCATCTATTTCTGGTTCAGTTAATGTTCCAGGAGCAACTATTACGGTAGAACACGTTCCAACTGGTAGCACAAAGTCTTCAGCTGCTAACGATGCTGGTAACTTTAACTTTTCCGGTTTAAGACCCGGAGGTCCCTATGTGATTTCGGCAAGCGCTGCTGGATTTAATACAGAAACGGTAAGCAACGTTTATTTAAGCCTAGCTGAAGCAAATACATTTGATGTTGTGCTTGTTAGTTCAGCGGCAATTGAAGATGTTGTTGTAACTGGTGTTAGATCTGGAATTTCATCTTCTGGACCTGGATCATCAATTACAGCTGATGATATTGCTTTAACAGCATCTATTGATAAAGGTATTGGTGATTTTTTGAAAAGAGATTCAAGATTTGCAATTCAAGGTACTTTTAGAGATGTTGAGATTTCTGCATTGGGTGCAAATGCCAGATATAACAACTTCACTGTTGATGGTGTTGCTGCAAATGACCCACTCGGCTTAAATGATAATGGATTTGCTTCAGTCAGAAATCCAATCAGCGTTGAAACACTGGCTCAGATTAGAGTAGATTTCGCACCTTTCAGTGTTAGTAAAGGAAACTTTGGTGGTGCAAATATCAATGCTGTTACAAAGTCAGGTACTAATGAATTTAAAGGAAAGCTCTACGGCTATGAAACTGATCAAGACAATGTTGGCGATGTTCTCGGATCTCCTGTTAATCAATTCTCTGATGAAACAAAAGGTTTTGTTGTAGGGGGGCCAATAATAGAAGATAAATTGTTCTTCTTTGTTGGTTATGAAGAGTCTGAAAGATTCTCTCCAAATAACTCTAGGCCAATAGATCCAGCGGATGAAGCTGAACTTCGTCAAATTCAAGATTTTCTCTTGCAGAGATATAACTATGATTCTGGCTGGCCAATATTTAACGCGCCACCTGAGACACAGGAACAAACTCTTTTAAAGCTTGATTATTCAATTAATGACAATCACAGAGTTGAGTACATTTATCAGGAAACTCAAGATGTTAATATTAGAGAATACGATTTTCCAAGCTCTAACTATGTATTCTCGTCTCATTACTACGTATATCCAATTGATAGAGAGAAGAACACTTTTGCCTATGTTGGCGACATAAACGATGATCTTTCTGTTGAGGTAAAATATACGGATATAGTTTACAAAAATGACCAGGATTCCCTTGGTGGAGAAAACTTCGGTCATCATAGAATTACATTAGAAAGCGGCGCACGTGTTTTCCCAACAAGTGAGCAGTACAGAAGTGCTAACGAAACAAATATTGATGAAGAAATTCTTAGTTTAAAAGCTACACTTTTAAGAGGTAATCATACTATTTCTGTGGGTTATGATATGCACGAGAAATTTGTATCAAATTTATTTATTGCATTTGAAAATGGAAGGTTTAGATGGAATAGTGTAGATGACTTCGTAAATGGTAACTTATCTTATTTAAGATTCATTAAACCTGTTACAGGTAATCTTATGGATGGTGCTGCAATTGTTGACATTGATATGTCGACTTTCTATATCGAGGATGTAGTTGATGTCAGTGATATTCTTACACTTAATTTTGGAGTAAGAGTAGATTCTATTGAGCAACCAGAAGATCCTTCTGCATACAATCCTGCGTTTGAAGCATTGGCCGGTTTTAGAAACAATGTACCTCTTGATTCATCAGTCATACAGCCAAGATTTGGATATAAGCTTGACATTGGCGGTACTAAATTAATTAGCGGTATGGATAGAATTGAAGGTGCTGAATTATCAGGTGGTATTGGTATATTCTCAGGAAGAGTGCCTCAAGTATGGATGACAAACCCAGCGGCCAACACAGGTGTTGCTACCGTTTACTTTGGTGACTGGGCTACAGATATTAATCTTGGCACTGGAGACTGGAGAGACTACTATGATGGACTGAATCTAACTTGTCTTTTACCTGATGCTGTTTCAAATGAATATGGGGAGTGCGCAGATATATCTGCATATGCAGGTGCAGGTTCTGCTGTAGCAAATGATCCAGACTTCCAAGTTCCATCTGACCTAAAAATGTCTATGGATCTAACACTATATTTAAGAGGTGGAGCAAGACTTACAGCTAATTATCTAAAAAGTGAAGTCATCGATGCAGTTAATTTCACTGACTTAGGTGTTGCTGCTAGTGATGTCGTTCAAGTCGCTGCTGACGGAAGAACTGTTTACGAAGAAGAATATACTCAGAACATTGTTATGAGTAATACAGGTAAAGGTGGCATGGAGTCATTTACTCTATCTATTGATAAGCAATTTGATAATGGAGTTAATACATTCGCTAGTTATACAACTGTGGATTCTGATGCCTTATGGGATGGTTTTTCAACTCGTGCACAATCTCTATACAGAGGAACAGCAAGAGCTGATGCTTTAACACCATCAATGGGAACATCAGCATGGAATACTGATCACAGATTAATTGCTGGATTAGACTATGTAATGAATGAAGGCTCAAGAAGAGCTACTACATTCTCATTATTTTGGAACGCTCAATCAGGCAGACCTTATAGTTATACTTGGAGAAGATACTCCTTGTTTGATTATGATGATAATGTTCTAGCATATATTCCAGGAGCAGGCGATCCAAACGTTGTCTATGATGGTGTTAGTGAAGAAGTAGTTCTTCAACATATTGCTGATCTTGGTTTATCTGGAAGAGCTGGAACTATAGCACCAAGGAATATTGGACGAGCTGATTACTACAGATCACTTGATATGAGAATAGCCCAAGAAATTCCTGGATTTATGGATGATGATAAATTCGTTCTCTATTTTGACGCAGTAAATCTCCTTAACTTCTTCAATGATTCAGATGGTTTAAGATATTTCAAAAGTAGAAACCAAGAAATATTAGAAACAGATGGTCTTGATGATCAAGGTAGATGGATCATTACTGGAGTAAGAGATGAAGATTCCTTTATAGATTTTGGTTCATCTTCTTACAGATTCCAGTTAGGGTTCTCTTACGAATTCTAATTAGAATTGTATTCTTTAAAAGGGCGGCTCTTCCGCCCTTTTTTTTGGTAAAATAAATCTATGAGCATCGTAATTCCAGAAATTTCTCTAATATCATTACAAAACCAAAGTAAAACTGATTTAAAAATATTAAAAGAAGCTTTGAATACACATGGTTTTTTTACAATTATTGACCATGATATTGATGACTCTCTTTTAGATGAAAGTTATAAATATGCTAAAGAATTCTTCGACTTACCAGAGGATATTAAAAATCAGTATGCTATGCCTGAAATTGGCGGTGCCAGAGGCTATACTCCATTTGGAAAAGAAACTGCCTTGGGTGAGAATATAGCTGATCTTAAAGAGTTTTGGCATTTAGGGCCTGAAGTAAATTCAAATTTCGATTCAAGAATACATGAAAATATAAAGGTAGATGAGCTATCTAACTTTAATACTCATTTCAATGCTTTATTTACTTCGCTTAACCATCTAGGAGTAAAGGTTCTTGAATCAATTGCACTTATTCTAGAACTACCTAAGGACTTTTTTGAGGAAAAAGTTATACGAGGAAATTCAACACTGAGACTTCTTCATTATCCTTCCATTGATTCAGATGAGAATGTTTTAAGAGCTAGGGCTCATGCAGATATAAATCTTATTACTCTTCTTGTTGGTGCGGAAGAGGGTGGTCTCGAAGTCCAAAACAAGGATGATGAGTGGATTCCAATTAAACCAAATTCAAAAAGTATTGTTTGTAACATTGGAGATATGATGCAACTTATTACGGAGGGTAATCTTAAAAGCACGCCGCATAGGGTTGTTGAGTACAGTGTTAATGATTCTAAATCAAGATATAGCATGCCTTTTTTCCTTCATCCATCTCCTGAGGTAGTTTTAAAATCAGTTTATAACGAAGACGACGAAGGTGTTTTAGCGCATGATTTCCTTGAAGAAAGAGTAAAAGCTATAAAACTTTATTAATAACATGGATCTATATTACCTGCAGCTTTTAATTGGATTTATTGGCTTAACTGCAATAGCCATTCCATTCTCATCGGATATCAAAGAAATTAATTATAGAAACATCGCTGTAGGGATTCTTTTTCAAATATTATTAGCTTTTATCTTAATTAAGATTCCAATAATTGTTACCTTTTTTAAATCTCTAGGTGATGGTGTTATTGCTCTTCAAAATGCAACACAAAAGGGTACCTCTTTTTTATTTGGGTTCTTATCAAGTCCAGGATTGCCTTTCGTCCAATCTGATCCATCTGCTCAAGTGCAGTCTGCCTATTTTGCTTTTGGTATTTTGCCATTTATTCTGGTTATGTCTGCTCTAACTGCATGGTTATGGCATATAAAAGTCTTAAAAGTAATAGTAGATACTTTTTCAAAGGTTTGTCAGAAACTATTTAATATTGGTGGTCCAATTGGGTTAGGCGCTGCTGCAAATGTATTTGTTGGTCAGGTTGAGGCCCCATTGCTAATAAGACCATATCTTTCAAGGCTAACGAATAAGGAGCTATTAATACTGCTAACAGCAGGCATGTCGACAGTTGCTGGGTCCATCATGGTAGCATTAGTAACAATTCTAAATGGCCAATTTCCAGATATTAATTTAATTCAACATTTAATAACCGCTTCAGTGATCTCAGTCCCTGCAGCAATTATTTATTCAAATATCATGATGCCATCAAATGTAGTTACTAAATTTGATGAATCTAAGTTGCCGAAACTCTATAACAGTTCAATGGATGCAATCACAAAAGGTACCAGAGACGGTCTTGAAATCGCACTCAGTGTTGGAGCGATCTTAATAGTTTTTATTACATTAGTTGCATTAGTTGATTCTTTGCTGGGGATAATAAATGCGGATTTATCTTTGCAAGCAATTCTTGGTTTTGTTTTCGCTCCAATATGTTGGTTAATGGGTATCCCTTGGGAAGAGGCTGTTGTTGCAGGTCAATTATTAGGAATCAAGACTGCACTTAATGAATTCGTTGCATATGCAGGATTAGCAAATTTAGAACCTGGTCTTTTATCAGATCAATCAAAACTTATTACGCTTTATGCTCTGTGCGGCTTCGCTAATTTTTCTTCAGTTGGCATTCTTGTTGCTGGTGTTGGAGCTATGGCTCCTGAAAGAAAAAATGATCTAGTAAGTGTCTCTCTTAAGGCACTAGTTGGAGCAACTTTAGCATCCTGTATGACAGGCTTAGTTATAGGATTTGTTAATTATTTATAACAATAAATAAGTTTAGATAACTCGCAAAAGATATCCAAACAACATATGGGATTAATAAAAAGAAGGCTAGTTTATTTTCTTTGTACATTAAATTTAAGATATAAATATTTATTGCTATTAGTAAATATATATCCAGAAGCGCAATCAAAGGCATTTGAAATCTAAAAAACAACCAAGACCACGCAGCATTAAAAAATAATTGAATTATAAAGGTTGAAAAAATTTTTTTGTGAGCAAGGAATGCCGAGACAATCATCAAGATATATAGGATTGGCCAAACTATGCCAAAAACATAACTAGGAGGATTTAGCTCACTTTTATCTAATAATAGGTACCAAGAATCAGTGCCAGCACTAGTTGAAGCCATACTCCCTATGGCAGCAGCTAAAATAACAGCAACCATTAAAGTAAATCTCCTTACTCTGTAGGAATTGATTGATAACATTATCTTTTTCTAAAAAATCTTTTTAGAGTATCCCGAATTGTTTCAGAAAATTTAGAACCTTCTGGCCTAGCTTCATTAAAGATGTAAAAGCTCATAAAAATTAGGGTTATTATAAAAATTACTATTGATGTATCCATATTAAACCTTCTCCACGACTAGTGAGCATATTGAGTATCCTGCACCAAAAGAACAAATAACACCCATTTCTCCAGACTGAAAATCATCTTTTGTTTCATGAAATGCAATGAGTGATCCAGCTGAAGCAACATTACCATATTTTTCTAATATCATTGGTGCTGCATTTGGATCATAGTCTTCACCTTTGAGCTTTTTAGCAACAAAATTGATCATATTTCCGTTTGCTTGGTGTAACCAGAATCTTTTAACATCATTAGGGTCAAATTTTAGTTTTGACAGTTGGTTCGTAATTATTTCAACCACCATTGGACAAACCTCTTTAAAGACACTTCTTCCATTTTGTCTAAACATTACCTCATCGCTTCTATTTAGGTCATCAGTCCTATTCATATAGCTAAAATCACTCCTAATATTATTTGAAAATTGAGTGACAAGTTCTCTATGTTTAATTTGAAATGCATCTTTCGGATTATTTAAATATCCCTGAACTATAGTTGCTACGCATGCATCACCAAAAATAAAATGACTATCTCTGATTTTGAAATCATTTCCAGGTGAGGTTAATTCTGGATTAATAACAAGGATTGTTGATGCTAATCCAGATGCTATATCACTAAAAGCATTACTAATTGCAAAAGTCGTTGAAGAGCAACCTACTAACATATCATAAGCATATCCATTAATACCAAGAGCTTCTTGGATTTCAATCGCAATAGCTGGATAGTTTCTGGCTGAATGAGAGGTACCCAAAATAATGCCATCTATATCATCGACAGTGATACCAGCATTTGCAATTGCTTTTTTAGCTGATTCAATTCCCATTTCAGCAAGAATTGAGGTATTGTCAGGCAACTCTGGTCTAGTTTTCGGTTTCATCCTATTTGGGTCTAGACAATTATGTTTGTCATATAAATACCTTGTTTTAATCCCAGAGGCTTTTTCAATAAATTCCGAACTTGAATGTGACAAAGCTTCCAAAGATCCTCCAGAAATAGCTTCTGCATTATCTAGGTTAAAGTTATCAACAAAGGTATTATATGAGTTAACAACTTCATCATTGGTAGTTAACCCGTCTTTAGGTATCCAAAACCCAGTCCCAGTAATATAAATATTTTGCATTTTATCTTTAAAAAAGTGATTATATTTTATAACTTTATGGAAAAAATATCAGTCAAAATTGATCACAAAGAATTACTAGTTAATTTTTGGGAAACTAATCATGAAAATCCTAAAGGTATTTTTTATATACATCATGGTATGGCAGAGCATATTAATAGATATGAATCGTTCGCTGAGAAACTAAACTCTTTTGGATTCCATGTTGTTGGACACAATCACCTTGGTCATGGTGACAATAAAGACAATGGTGAAGGAATCTTTGCGTCATCAAATGGTTGGTCTAAAGTTTGTAATGAAGCTTGCATGGTGAATGAGCACTTCTTCAATCTTCACCCAAGAATCCCTTCTTATGTATTTGGACACAGTATGGGAGCTTTTATAACCATTTCTTCATTAAAAAGAATTAAAAACCTAAAAGGTATTTTTCTTACAGGAACATTCCTTCCATCCAAAAGCCAATTGTTTTTAATGAAAATCCTTTTGTATATAGAAAAAATAATTTTTAGAGTAAATGAAGATAGCAAGATACATAAAATAAATTTTCAAAGATTAAATTCTGTTTTTAAAAATCCTAGAACTGATTTTGATTGGTTAGCTAGTGATTCTAGCGTTGTTGATAAATATATTGATGATCCAAATTGTGGATTTAATTGTTCTAACTCGCTATGGTTAGATTTTGTTTACGGTGGAGAATTGGTTTTAAGGAATGATACTTTTGCAAACCTTAGTAAGGATATAAATGTATTTTTGGCTGCAGGTGTTGATGACCCATGTATTATCAATGGAGGAGGTATTGATGGTTTATATGAGTATTTGAAAAAAAGATTTAACAATGTCTACATTAAAAAATTTGAAGGTATGAGGCATGAAATACAAAATGAGACGAGTAAAAATGAATTGCTTTCATTAATAGAGAAGTTTTCATAGGAATGAATAAATTAACACTATTATCAATTTGTTTTCTTTTTAGCTGCTCATCTGACAATAGTTTGATGCAAGAACATAATATTCTCCATGATGAATCAATAAGGACTTTTTACACCTATGTTCCCTCAACTCTAAATAAAGAAATGACTTTAGTTGTTGGTTTACATGGATATACAGGTAATGCCAAAACTTTTATAAGAGATGGAGATGCAAATTTCAATAATTTCTTGGAAGCAAATAACTTCATTGGAGTATATCCTGAAGGTAAGTCTTTTAAAGCTAATGGAAGAAATTTTAGTTCATGGAATGATTTAGCTGGGTCAATAGGCAAAGGGCCTAAGGGAGATATTTGTGACATAGATAGGGATTACTATCCTTTTCCTCCTGATTGTTCAAACCCCCATAGATGCTCTTGGGCGAGTTGTGGAGATGATATTGGCTTTATTGAAAAAGTAATAGATCATCATAAGGATAAATACGACATCAAGTCAGTTATTGTTATTGGTATGAGCAATGGCGGGATGATTGCTCAAGCAATTGGGTGCAATCTAGCTGATAAAGTTGATGCAATAATTAATATCGAAGGAATGCAAGCACTTGGGATGAGTTGCATACCTAAAAAACCTATTACTATGGTTATCTATGGTGCAAAAAATGACACTACTGTGCCGCCAGAGGATATTTTAGCTTCTGATGGTTATTTTTATGAGCCCATGAAAAATACGGTAAATGATTGGAAGAACTCGTTTAATTGTTCCAATTCATCAATAGAAGAAACATCAAATCCTGCCAAGATTACTCAAGAAAGATTTTATGATTGCGATGGTGGTGTAACTATCACATCTATCTTAGACCACAATAATGTCCACGATTGGCCTAAACCCTATAAATGGGGCATAAATCTATTATTTGACCCGTTACTTAACTAATTTATCTCTTTAGTGATATAATTTTTAAGTGTTTCTTAATTTTTTGCATCTTTGCAAAGGGGGAGATTTATGAACACCAATAAAGTTATTCTAAAACCACTTTTTCAAAAAAAAGCTGATCCATTAACCTTACTTCTTAAAGATATCTTTAAAGATAATAGGAATGCAATGTCCTATCTTGGAGCTTTATCTATAGGTCTTGGTTTTTCTCAAACTGATTCTGCTTTTGCAGAAGAAGATGTTGAAGAAGTAGTTGTGACTGCTTCTAAAAGAGAAGCAAATCTTCAAGATCTTCCAATGGCTGTTCAAGCTATTACTTCTGAAGAATTAGAAGCTAAAAATATTTCAGATTTTAATGATATAGCAAACCTCGTGCCAAGTATTACCGTTGATGACAGCGGAAGTGGTAATTCATATTTCTATGTCAGAGGTGTTTCTGATGGTGGATTTGGAAACAGAGCAGGCGCTCAAGCATCAACAGCTTTATATATAGATGAACAACCTTTATCAACGATTGGAGGCAACCCCGACCTTCATGTTTATGATATTGAAAGAGTGGAGATATTAACTGGTCCTCAAGGGACTCTTTATGGTTCATCATCTCAAGCAGGTACAGTTAGAATCATAACTAAAAAACCTAATCCAGAAGCTACAGAGCTTGGATTTGATGTTGAATATGGAGATGTTCATGATGGAACACCTGATAGATCTTTAGAAGCATTTGTAAATCTTCCTCTGGGAGATTCAGCAGCTTTAAGGTTAAGTGCTTATGATATCCATTCTGGAGGCTGGCTCGATAATGTTGCAACAACACAAACATTTACTTATTTAGGAACTCATTCAAACTCAGACTATATTGAGTTAAAAGAAGATTATAATTCAAGTGATAAAGAGGGCGTAAGATTAAGATTCTCAAATGAATTTGATAACGGTCTTAATTTAGACATTTCATTCTTACAACAAGAATATTTTTCAAATGGTTCTTGGGAATCTGATGTTGCTGAGGGAGCAAGAAAAGTATCAAGATACACTCCTGAGACTTTCGCAGACGATTTTGAGCAAATGTCTCTTACTTTATCTGGGCCTTTAACTGATAACATCGATTTTACTTTTACAAGCTCTATGTTCGATAGAGATATTGCATATACATATGACTATACTCAGTATGTTTACTACTATGGATATGATTACTATGCTGCATATTATTATGATTATGATTACTATGCTTCAACTGATCCAAGAGTTTTCTATACTCAATTTGATAAGTATGAGAGAAGTTCTAATGAATTTAGAATTCAATCTGTAACTGATTCAGGTTATCAATGGATTTTGGGAGCTTTCTATGAGACAAATGATCATGAGTATCAGACTTTTTATGATTTTACTGGACAACT
>MDTB01092368.1_pt1 | contig 12566 bp, 12 predicted proteins | sample 811161 | NCBI WGS metagenome assembly MDTB01 (sample SAMN05326650, study PRJNA326480) | marine metagenome | isolation source: seawater | place: Mediterranean Sea | collected 2009 | reverse complement strand
GAAAGAGTATATTTAAATCTATTTGAAAAATCTTTTATTACAATTAAATCAATTTTGATTTTTATTTTTCTCCCATTGATAAATTTTCAGTATCAAAAAATAAGAGATAGTCTACCAAATGAAAATTTATAAAGCTGCTATAATTGGTTTAGGTCCAAGCGGCTTAGGTGTTAATAAGATTATTTATGGAAATAGTGTTGATGAGATTATTGCATTTGAAAATGAAGATATAAACAATAGAGATAATTTTTTTGGTTTCTGGTTAACTGACTGGATGAAACCTTTTGAACACATTATTGAAAAAAAATGGTTTAAATGGACTATTGGAAATAAAAAAAACAATATCACACATACAAGTAGTGATAAACCGTATTGTGTAATTAGTTTTAAAAGATGGAAAAAATACTGCTTAGAAACAAAAAATAAATTAGAAATTAAAAATAAAAAAGTACTCAAATACTCACTTGTGCAAAATTATTTTAAAATAATTACAGAAGATAACAATGAATATTATGCAGAAAAAATATATGACTCAAGGTCTACAAAAGAAAAAAAAGGAGAGTTATTACAACATTTCTTAGGAATAAATATTACTGTAGCTAATAATACTTTTAACGACAATAAATTAACTTTAATGCATTTTACAAAAGAAAAAAATCTTTTGCATTTCATGTATATTTTACCATTTAGTCATAATAAGGCTCTTGTTGAATCTACAGTATTTTCAAAAAAAGTTTTAAAAAATTCTTGGTACAGACAGAAAATAAATGATTACTTAGCTCTAAAGAACATCAATGAATTTGAAGAAAGTAGTACAGAACAAGGTGTAATACCAATGTTCTTTGTAGGGGAAAGAGGTTCACCTAGTCTTAATATTTTCAATATTGGAATTAGGGGAGGAGCATGTAAGCCATCAACAGGATATGCCTTTTCTTTTCTTATTAAACAAATTCAATTATTAAAAAACTCTAACAAAAATTATGTAAATATTCATAAATTTTTGGATAGAATAATGGATAAAATATTTATTAATTTTTTAAAAAATAATGATGAAGATGGTAGGTCTTTTATTAAACTTGCCTCTAAACTAAATGGAAATGAATTTCAAAGCTTTATGATGGGAGAATCTAGTATTTTAACTAAATTAAAGATTATTAAAAGCATGCCTAAGCTACCATTTATAAAAGAAATATTTAGATAAAGTGATACTTGATCTTACAATTTTAAATATTATTTCATTTTTACTAATTTTTTTTATTGGGCTTCCACACGGTTCATTTGATGGAGCAATTGCTTCATTGGTAGGTTTTAATAACAGAATTCAGTTTCTACAATTTCTATTTTATTACCTTGTTTTATTCATTCTAGTAATTTTGTTTTGGCTATACTTTCCAATTGTTGGTTTAACTATTTTTATTATGATGACAATTGCTCATTTTGGTTTATGTGATTGGACAGACTTTAAAATAGAAAAGTATAAATTCTCTGTAAGTTTTACTTATGGGATGACTGTAATTTTTGGAATTATTTTTTTCAGCGAAAATGAATCTTTTTTGATATTTGAATATCTTACCAATGATAAAATTTATTTGTTTAAAAAATATTTTTTCATTCCATATTTTTTAACTTTTTTGTCAATAATATATTTTATTTATCTATCTTTATCTGAAGAGAAATTAAGAAAAGGGGTATTTGAAATTTTACTTCTTTTGTCGATTTTTTATTTTTTTGACCCACTTTTAAGTTTTGCAATATATTTTTGTTTTTTCCATACCTATAAACATCTAAAACATCTGGTTAAAAATATTTATTTAAATTTAAAAAATAAAAAATTTGTTATTTATTCAACATTAGTTTTTACATTAATTTCTTGGGTTGGGGGTTTAGGAACTATTTATTATTTAATACAAAATTTATCATTATATGAGTCAATAATTAAAGTAGTTTTTATTGGACTAGCTGCATTAACTCTTCCTCATATGTTGCTTGTTGATATTGTCTACAGAAGAAGATTTAAATAAATCATTTTTTCAAATATTGACTTATGAATTCAAAGTGGTAATTGTTCAATTTAAGCGGGCGTAGCTCAGGGGTAGAGCGCAACCTTGCCAAGGTTGAAGTCGAGGGTTCGAATCCCTTCGCCCGCTCCAAAAAAATTTTAATTTAAGAATTTTTATTTTTTAATTAAGTTGATATTAAAACTTATTACAATTCTCTCTTCATTACTGAGATTAGGATTTACTGAATGATCTAAATAACTAGGAAAGAGAACCAAACCACCTTCTAAAGGATTTACCATATTTACCATAGCATTTAAACTGTTTGGTTCCGTCGATAATGGATGAGAATACACTGGGGCAGGTCTTGGGTCATAAAAAACAATCTCACCACAATCTTTGGGAGCTCTTACATAATAAGCAGCACTTATATCACTGTTTCCATGATGATGTCTTGAATTTGAAGCTCCACCTGTATTAATTATTGCCCACATACTTGATATCTTAACTGTTTGTTTAGATATATCCCAATTCATATCATTTAAAACCCTATTGATATTTGGAGAAACCAAACGAATAAAATCAATTACATTTTTATCTTTCATATTAAAATCATCAGAGTGCCAACCTTTAATATTACTCTTAATTATTCCTTTGTTATCTGCACTATGTAAATTTTTAATGTAATGATATATTTTTTCATTAGTTTCTTTATAATTATCTATTTTAGAAACCCAAACAGGTGTTGAAAAGAAAAGATTAGGATTAGACATGATTTATTTATTAGAAAGAAAATATATCTTAAATTTTTTTAGTAAATAGAAAATGTTAAAAAATAAAAATAACTATGAAGCGTTAATTAATGGTGGAATCAATAATGCTAGAATAGGTAAGTTGGATAAGGCAAAATCACTTTTTTTAAATGCTATAGAACTAAATAGTAAAAATAATAAAGCATATATTAACCTTTCAAATATATACGTTTTACAAAATGAATTTAATAAATCTATAACATTATTACTAAATTATTTGAAAAATATTTTTGATGAAGATATTTCAAACCAAGCTGCAAAAATTTGTTTTAAATTTGGATTAAGAAAAGATTTTAACAAACTGATTCAAATAACTAATTTAACAAATAATATTTTCAATAAAGAAAAAAAATATTTATTCTTTATAAAAGCACAATTTCATGAAACTGAGAAAAATTTTAATGAAGCAAAAAAATCTTATAAAAATTCAATTTTATGTGATATTTTATATTTTAATGCATACATAAATTTATTGAATTTATATGAAAGTACCAATGACATTTTGAATTTTAAACTACTCATTGAGTCTGCTTATAAAAATTTTAAAGATAAAGAGCAAAATAATATATTAGATTTTTTTGATAGTTTAAGACTTAACAGAGAAAATAAGTTTAAAGAGTCAGCAAATCTTACTCAATCCACAAATTTAGGTACTGCATTTAAGAACAATAAAAATTTTCAAATTAGGCTTCTAAATCTTGAATCTAAAAACAATGAGAAATTAAAAAAATACAATGAAGCATTTAATAAAATTGAGAAAAGTAATAACATTTTATTAAATCTTAAAGAAAATAAGCAATATAATAAAGAGAATGTTTTAGATACTATAGAAAAATACAAATATTTTTTTAATAATAAAAATTTTAATAATATAATTACTAATAATAATTATAGTAAAGATAAAAATATAGTTTTTTTGGTTGGATTTCCAAGATCTGGTACAACATTATTAGACACAATTCTGAGATCCCATTCAAAAATTAAAGTTCTAGAAGAAAAACCTATACTATTAAACCTTAGACATGAATTTTTTAAAACTAAAAATAATAATTTAATAAATTTATTAAAAATTACTAAGTCAGAAAAAAATTTTATTAGGAAAAATTATTTTAAAAAAATAATTTCAAATAAAACTGATGAAAAAAAAATTATAATTGATAAATTACCTTTATCAATTATTGAACTTGGATTTATAAAAATTATTTTTCCCAATTCAAAAATTATTCTTGCAATGCGTCATCCATGTGATGTTATTACTAGCTGTTTTTTTACGTCCTTCAAAATTAATGATTCAATGATAAATTTCTTACAAATTGATGATACTATTGATTTTTATAACAGTGTTTTTAGTTTATTTGAAATCTACGAAAAGGCATTTAACTTTAAATACACTATTGTAAAGTATGAAAATATTGTAAATAACTTTGAAAATGAGATTACATGTTTACTTAATTATTTAGGATTAGAATATGAAGCGAAACTTGAAAAATTTCACTTAACAGCGTTGAATAGATCAAGGATATCTACACCAAGTTATAACCAAGTTATTAACCCTTTATATCAAAGTTCTATAGGAAGATGGAAAAATTATGAAAAAATAATTAAACATAAACCAAAACTGGATAAATGGATTTCTAAATATGGATATTAATTAATTAAAAAATTACAATGTCAAAATATGCTGTATTTACTAATAAGACTACAACCAAAAAACTTGTTTATTACCCGTGTCCTAAAAATGCTAACACTTCTGCCAAAATGTTTTTTGCAAAACACTTAAATGTTGATAAGAACTTTCATTTTTTAGGTGATCAAATACCTCAGATAGAGCAGACGCCAGAACAATACGGTGACAAACTAAATATTATAGGCATAATTCCATCCAAACAGCCTTTTAAGAAAATAAATGTAGATATAAAGTGTTGTATTGTAAGAGACCCTATTAAAAGGTTTATTTCTGCATATAAAAATAGAATACTTTACCATCGTGATATTCAATTTAAAGACCATTCAATTGATATGATACTAGAAAAACTTGAAAATAATAATTTTGAGAATAGGCATTTTTTACCACAAGTATATTTTTTGGGAGAAGATTTAAACTATTATACTTTTTGGTCTACGACAGAGGAGGTGGATTTGTTTGCTGAAAAGGTGAATGAATTTTTTTCAAGAAAAATAATTTTCCCAAAAATCCAAACTGGTGGAAGTGATATTAAAATAAAGCTTACTAACTCACAAATCAGTAAAATTGAAAAAATATATATAAAAGATTTTAAACTTATCCAAAAATGAAAACTTTATTTGAATCAGCACTTACAATAAATCAAGGAATCAAAAGGCTCATAAATAAAGAAGCATTAGACAGTTTTTCAAATTCAATTTATCAAGGTGATAACGCAAACTATTGTATATCTCTTTTCCACGATTATTTAGTAGACCCAAATGAGTCCATTAAAAATTTTTTATTCTATATGGGAAAAAATTTAATAAACTGGTCAGAAAAAAATCTTCACAGAGGATATTTTAAAATGGAAGATGTTCATCACGGATCAGAACTTTTTCTAGGTTTTTTACCAAGATACATTGACCTCTTCCCTGACAATTTAAAAGCAAAAGAATTAATCATAAATGTTTCTAAATTAATTGGAAATTGGGATAAAGAAACAGAAGATTGGTATAACTATTCCCTAAAAAACTTTAATAGCTGGTATTTTGGCAGTGATGGTATTAGCAACAGAGATAATTATAAATTTAATACTGCTGATCATTTAAGATTTGTACATATAGCTTTATTGGCATGGAAAATAACATCAGATCAAAAATATTTAGATTGGTCAATTAATTATAGTAAACAATTTGCTGAGAAAATAATTATTGCAAATGAAGTTATACCTGTTGCTTGGAACTGTGAATGGAATGAGTTTTTTTCAAAAGATATGACAAACCAAGAACAAAAATTCTTGGCATCAAATCACCATCATTTCAAAGATGATCCTCTATCAGGAATTGAAAATTTAATTGCATCAGGTTTTATATTTATTTTTGGTGAGCTTTATAATCTCACAAATGATAATGTTTTTTTAGAAGCTTCAAAAAAAATAATCAAAAATTTAATAACTATTATGGAGCAACCGTATTCAGATAATGTGGGAACGATTATTTCTTATTACAGAACTACTTTTTCTGATTATTCTTTTGATAAGCTGGTTTTAGATTCTATATCAAATTTGAAACCTTATGACGACTCAGAAATCATATTAACTTTTCCACAGCATCAAACAATTAAAAGACCTGGTTTAGGAAATAGAAAAGATATGATCTACTGGTATTATTTTAACTCATTTAATCCTAAAGAATTCAAAGAACCGTCAACTTCATATTTTTCATTATTATATAATATTACTGGAAAAATTGAATATGCAGAAAGGGCTTTCAGAACTGCTGCTAAAAAAATTAAAATTGCTTCATCTATTCTTCGTCTTGGCTACGAGCATTCAGACTCTGGTAAACATCTTAGCGCTATTGTATCTGGACATGGAAGAAATTGGGGAATTGGAGCTGTTACAGGATGTTATACAAAGTTAATTATTGGTAGTAATGAAAACCTTGGAAAATCGGATTATTTAATTAAATTCAAAACTGCTACAATAACAGCAGGATGTTTGCCATTAATTCGTGAACTACCAGATAAAAGTACAGAATTAAGAATATTTAATTTTAGCAATAAAATAAACTCTATTAATTTTTCATTTAAAAAAAAAGAAGATATACTTAGAGAAATTCAACCTAATTCAGAAGCGAAAATAATTTTTAAAGAATAAACAAAAAATAAAAAAAGTTTGTTATAATAAATGATTTACTCTTCATATAATTAATTTTTTTAGAAAAGTGAATAAATATTTTTTTAATAAATAATAGTAAATTAATAGATTTTATATGAACTCATTTGAAAATCTTAAAAATAGAGTTGCTGTCTGTGTTACTGGGCAGGTAAGAGACTATTCTGATGAGTGCATTGAACGTCTAAATAATGTTTTACCATTTGATACATATTATGGAATTTGTATAAATATTAAAAATAATAATTTAAAAAATAAAAAAAATATTATAGAATTATTTCAACCTGAACCTGATTATCATCCATATTTAGTAAATGAAAAATACGTCCCCAATTGTCCAACATTTAAAAGATATAGAGATCATAAAATCTGGGAGAAAGAAGGACTTTATGATGCATCAAATAAACAATATTTAGAAGTTCTTAATCATTTTAACCTTATTCAAAAAATTAATATTAAATACGATATTATAATCAAATGTAGGTTTGATGTATTTCTTTCTGATAAAATCGATTTTATAAAATTTATCAATCACACCATAGAAACCGATCAAACAATTGGCATGTCAAATTTAGACAAATTTACAGATGAAAGCAGACCTTTAACAATTGGAAACTTTAGACCTGATGTCAACAAAGACATTTATCTTTATAACCATCTTGTGTTTCATAAAAGAAATAATACGGCTGATGTTCCAAAATTAATTAAAGAAAAAAGATTATTACCTGCAGAATACGGATATTACCAAGCTTTTGCTGAAAAAAATGGAAAAGGATTTATCAATTTCCAGGGTGGTATGGTAATTGCAAGACACAAATTTGGAAAAATTTATAATTTTTCATAATTTTAAAAAAACTAAAAATATATCTAATAGTTTTTTTTATTTTTATAAAATATTATTATTTCAACCATTTAAAACTCAAATAAATTCTTTATAATCTTAGTAATGAAAAATCTTATCGTTCAAATTTTCATGGATAAAAAAGGTTGGGAAGAGGAAAATAGACTTGATGCTCAATCTGAGCAAGTCTTATTTTTATCTAATGTTTTAGTAAAATACTATGCAAAAAAAATTAATTCTGATTACAAGTTAATTACTAAACCAATAATAAATTTCAAACACCCCACTTGGGAAAGATTCCAACTATTTGATGATAAATGGATTAATAATTATGACAATATATTATATCTTGATACGGATGTCTTCACTTGGCCAGATGCTCCAAATATTTTCGATTTATTAGACAATACAGCTTTTAATATAGTAAAGCATTGTAATAATAAAACTTATAATGGCTTTCCGATGTTTAATGCTGGGGTTTTTGCAATTAATCAACCTTGTGCTTTTAAAATGAGAAAATTTATCAAAAAAGAAAAATGGTTAAAGAGATTTGAAATTGATCCAACTTGGGAAGATAGCAAAGAATTAAATACAATATCCCAGACGGCAAATATCAAAAGTAATTGGTTGGATGCAAAATGGAATATGAAAAATGATCCTGATGCCTTTTTTACCCATATGTGGGGTAATCAAAAAAAAATATTTCCAAATATGCCCTCAATTATTAAGGCTAAAAACTTTGTTAAAAAAATAATTGAACTAAAAAAGATTTAATGAAGCAAACATTAATCTTTAGTATAAATAATTAATTAATTTATAAAATTTTAATAATGGAAAAACCAATAGTCATTTATACAGATCATATAATGAGTAGGACTTTGTGTTATAATTTTGCAAAAGGGTCTAACTCTCTTTTATGCCATGTAAATAATTTTAAAGAATTCAATAAAACTATTGCAACTTATGGAGTATTAAGGGGAACTCTCGAAGTAATTAATAAAGTTAATAATTTTTATTATATGGATCATGGTTATTTTAATCAATCTGAAAGAATATTTGAAAATAAATTAACCAAAGTTAAAAATATGAAAGGTTATTTTAGAATTGTTTACAATAATTTTATACACAGTGGTAAAGGAAATTTTCCAAGTGACAGATTAAATAAACTAAATTTAAAAATACTTGATCAAAAAAAAACAGGGAATTATATAATCCTTTCTGAACCATCTGAAACAATGAAAAAAATGTATAAAGTGCCTATGTGGATTGAAGAAACAACGCAATTAGTTAAAAAATATTCTGATAGAAAAATTCTATTACATAACAAATTATCAAAAAAACCTTTGAATTTATTACTAAAGGAAGCATGGGCATTTGTTAGTTTACAATCTACAGCTGGTTTTATGGCAATGTCTAATGGGATTCCTTCATACTTTACAGACAAAACCTTAAGTCACATAGGTAAAATACAGAATATAGAAAATCCTACTATAGATTATAATATTTTTAATAATTTAGCATATGGTCAGTGGACTCTCAAAGAGATAGAAACTGGAGAAGCTTGGGAAAATATTTCAAATAATATCTCTAGTTAATTTTGATCTATTATTTCAATTTAAAATATTTTTTAATTACATCTATTGTTTTTATAATTCTATAATTGTGTTGATCAAAATTTTTCCTACCTGATGTAATTTTAGGATGATCTTTGATCAAAATTTTTAAATATTTTGGAATTTTATTTTTTTTATTCAATGTTTGAAGAGTCTGTTTTTAGTGAAATATAACGTTATTTTGTTTTTTATTGAAAAAGAAATAATCAATTTATCATTTATTGACCCTCCAGGTTGAGCTACAGCATTACAACCATTACTATTAAGCAGATTTATACTGTCTACAAAAGGAAAAAAACCATCTGATGCACAAACAAAGGTACCTTTTTTAAAATATTTATTCATATTTTTAATGGCATGATACAACGCATCAACTCTGTTTGTATGACCATGACCTAAACCCAAGGTTTGTTTGTTTCTAGATAAAACAATAGCATTTGATTTTAAGTGTTTTGCAACTTTCAATGAGAAAATTAAATCATTAACAGATTTACTCGACCCTTCTTTTTTTGAAACCAAACTCAAAAACTTTCTATTAATTGGAGTTAAATCAGTTGTTTGATAAAGATCACCAAATAAAGTTGACCTATATTCAAGGGTTGTTTTTTTTATATCAGGTATTCTTAACAAAATTAAATTTTTCTTTTTTTCTAAAATTATAAGAGCATTTTGATCAAAATCTAAAGCAACTACCATCTCAAAAAAATTTTGGTATATTTTCATTGCAAGTCTAGAGGTTACTTTTCTGTTTAGTAAAATTATCCCTCCAAAAGCACTTTTAGGATCACTTTTATAAGATCTGTTAAAGGCTATATCTATATTTTTCGCTGAGGCTACACCACAAGGATTAGTATGTTTCAGTATTACTGAAGTAGGCTCGAGAAATTCTTTTAAACACTTTAATCCACTATCAAGATCAATCAGATTATTATAACTTATCTGTTTTCCACTAATCTGATATCTAAAGATAGAATTTTTTTGACCATTAATTAGATAGCCTTTTTGATTTGGATTTTCTCCATATCTTAATTTAATTTTACTCTTTTTACTTTTCATTTAGCCAATTTGAGATAATTTTATCATATTTAGCTGTTTGTTTAAAAACCTTATGAGCCATTTTTTTTCTAAAAACAATGTCAGTTGTCCCTTCATTTTTATACAAATTTTTTACTAATTTTTTATAATCTAATATATCAATTATTGGTGTTATATATTTGAAATTTTTTCCTGCTGCTCTTAATAAACTTGGTCCCCCAATATCTATCATTTCTATAATTTTATCGTAATTATTTTTTCTTAAATATTTTTTAAATGGATATAAGTTAACAACAACAATATCTATTTCAGGCATCTTCAACAATTTAAATTGTTTTTTATGAATTTTATTATCTCTAATGTACAGTAATGAACTATAAATTAATGGATTCAATGTTTTAACCCTACCCTCAAACATTTCTTTAAAATTTGTTAATTTTGAAATATCCTGACATTTAAAACCTAATTCGCGTATTTTTTCTCCAGTAGATCCACTCGACATAAAACTGTAATTAAATTTATCTAAGTTAGAGCAAAGATATTTTAAATTTCTTTTTTCAAATACTGATATTAAAGCAAATTTTTTCTTTAAATTTTTTCTAAGGACCATTTTTCTATAATCTTTTTATCTGACAATACACCCTTAATTACAATTTGTTTAGTAGGTTTCGTAATATTATTATCAACTAATATACTATCCTCAATTATAAGCTCTGTATTACTTTTAAATAACCAAATATTGTTCTTTTTAGTTTTTAAAATTATATTTTTTTTATTATTTGTAAAATTTAAAACTATATCATTCCCTAAATGAAATCTAATATGGTAGATTAAACGACTCCCGATATCTTTATATGAAATAAAGCTATCCTCGCCATTGAATTTATTTTTATTTCTATGAATAACTAATCTTCTTTTTATTATTTTACTAAATTTCTTTAAGTATCCATTATGTGATCCTTCAAATATTTCTTCTTGTTCATTGGCTTCTTTTCTAAAGACTACAGATTGCGGAAATTTTATATGTGGATTGTCTTCCTTTATCTCACTTATATTAGTATTTTGTAAAATAATGGTAGAATGAGCTGCACTGTATCTCAAATATTCAGGATTTTTACCAAAACTCTCTGAAGCACCACAATTTGTAACTATTTTTTCTCCGAAGCCACTTAATTCGATTGATAGAGTTCCAGCACTTAAGTTCGAACTAATCATATCCGAATTAGGCTGTACTACATCAAAAAATATTTTTTTATTTTTATCTGAGTAAAATGCAATTCCATTATCAATATTCAAAAACTCCCTTTTTTTTAAGTAACTCTCTTTATTTAAGGAATTGTAAATATTCATTGAATAAATATTATTGGTACCATTAAATAGTGCAAGAGAACCATCTAAATGGAAATATTCATTTAATATCGATGTCATTTTTAGAATTACTTCATCAAAAACATTTGATTTATTTGACTTAGAAAAAAGTAAAATATTTTTTATTTCACTAAGATTATTTATAAACTTAGAATGTTCCAAGAAATTATAACTTTTATGCATACCAATCTTATCAATTTGGTTATCAACAATATATTTTATATAATCAATTTCTTTTTCATTAATTTTCTTTAGGAGTGAGCAAGATAACAAATATGCTTTTAAATCGTATGAAGTAAATTCAGATATTTTTTTTGAGTTGAAATCAAATAAAATTCTTTGAATATGAAAATAGATAATAAAATCTAATTTTTTCTTATCAGCTTCCTTTGAAGAAGAATTTATATATTCATAGTTATACAAAAGATTTATTAGCCTTTTAGATGATAGATCTTCTATCCAAGGAAAGCCTAACTTATTTTTGTTTAGTTTATGCCACTCAAAGATAGCTTTTTTAGACAAATTTATACCTATTTTACCACCAAGCTTATTTGAGAAATTTAAAAAATCAAAACTATGAATATTTTTATTTCTGTAAGTATAAAAATTTTTTTTAAAAATAAATGATTTTATTTTATCATGATTTGTAAAATCTATTTTTTTAAAGTTTAAATCTAAATAAGATAAATTTTTTTTTGCATTGAACTTAGAGGTTATAAATAAAAATAATATTTTCTTTATTATTAAAATCATTATATTTTTTTTAAAAAAACTGCAAAGTATCCATCAATATTATAGTCGAAAATTATATTAGGAATAGTTATCATAAAATTATTTTTAATAAATTTTGAGTAATTTTTTTGATTTTCTCTTAATTTGAAATTTGAAAGCACAAAATTATTATTTAATTTAAGGAACTTCTTAACTTGATCTATCGTTTCAATTTGTAAAAAAGAACAAGTCATATAAATTATAAATCCGTTTGTATTTAATAAAAATGATGCTTTTTCTAACATATTTTCTTGTATAGAGAGCAATTCATTGAAATTTGGCTCTTT
>MDTB01071070.1_pt1 | contig 12566 bp, 14 predicted proteins | sample 811161 | NCBI WGS metagenome assembly MDTB01 (sample SAMN05326650, study PRJNA326480) | marine metagenome | isolation source: seawater | place: Mediterranean Sea | collected 2009 | reverse complement strand
CAGCAGGATTAGCTGTTCAAGATATTTTTGATAAGGAAGACATATTTAATAGAGCAAAAGAAATGTCACCTTATTTGCAGGACGGGCTACATTCTTTAAAAGATTTAAAAGAAGTTGTAGGTATAAGAGGCTACGGAATGATGGGTGGTATTGAAATGAGAATGAAAGAAAAGCCTGGTAAAGCAGGATTTCAGACTTTTAAGCATTGTTACGATGCGGGGGTAAATTTCAAAAACACAGGGGACTCATTAATTATAGCACCTCAATTTATATGTGAAAGAAAACATATAGACGAAATTATAGATAAGTTAAGAACGGGTATCTCAAATTACTCAAAATCATAATGATCATCGGAGTTCCAAAGGAGATCAAGCTTCAAGAGCATAGAGTCGGTTTAACCCCAAATAGCGTAAAAGCGCTTACAGAAAAAAAACATGAAGTATTAGTTCAGAATAATGGTGGGTTTGAAGCAGGTTTTACAAATGAAGACTATTTAAAATCTGGGGCAAAATTAATTAAAACTCCTGAGGAAATTTTTAAAAGAGCAGAATTAATTGTTAAAGTAAAAGAGCCTCAGATGAATGAGGTAAAGATGATAAGAGAAGGTCAGATTATTTACACTTATTTCCATTTAGCTGCTGCAAAAGAATTAACTTTAGGTTTAATAAAAACAAAATCTATTTGTATAGCTTATGAGACGGTAACAGATGATAAAGGTCGTTTACCCTTATTAGCGCCAATGAGTGCTGTTGCAGGCAGAATGTCAATTCAAGCTGGTGCTCACGCTTTAGAAAAAAATCAAAATGGTAGAGGTTTATTAATTGGTGGCGCTCCTGGAGTGGACTCCGCAAATGTAGTTATATTAGGTGGAGGGGTTGTTGGAGAAAACGCAGCTATTATTGCAACGGGCATGAGAGGAAATGTTTATGTAGTCGATAAATCAAAAAAAAGATTAGAGGAATTGCATAAACAATTCGGAGATAAAATTATTCCGACAGAGAGTGACAAGACTGATTTAAAAAAATTAATCCTAGAGTGTGATTTATTAGTCGGAGGAGTTTTAGTTCCTGGAGCAGAAGCACCAAAATTAGTTTCAAAAGAAATGATAAAATCAATGAAGCGAGGTTCAGTAGTGGTTGATGTAGCAATAGATCAAGGTGGATGTATAGAAACTAGCAAACCAACAACACATGCAAATCCAACTTACTTGGTCAATGAAGTAGTTCATTACTGTGTAGCAAATATGCCAGGTGGGGTTCCCAGAACCTCAACATTAGCACTTAATAAAGCCACATTACCTTTATTATTAAAGTTAGCTGATCAAGGCTATAAAAAAACGTTATTAGAGAATAAAAATTATTTAGCAGGTTTAAATATTTATAAAGGTAAGATTACGTATAAAGGCGTATCTGATGCTTTTAATTTAGAGTTTTGCGATGCTTTAAGCCTTCTTAAATAACAATAATATCATTTTGGGTTATTTTATTTTTTGAAACCCATTATGCACGTCACTTATATATGAAAAGCTCAACAATCTGTTCTAATAGCTTCATGAGTTCATTTCACAATGCTGAAAATAATACTGATCGAATTATTAACCCTCAAGGTAAAGTTAAAGTTACCGACTTACTATCAAGATTGAACGAGGAAAAAAAGATTGAAAAAAAGAGAAATCTAGCTTTAGGTGTTGCTGCAGTTTCCGCTGTTACAGTTTTTGGAATAATCCTTACCATTTAGCATAAAATTAATTATTAATACTTACCTAAAAATAATTTGATATTTTTAAAAATATAGTTAATTTCTTTTGTCGTGAGTCCTTGATGACATCCAATAAGGATTCCATTTTTCATTATATTATTACTATTAATACTACTGTTTCTCACTTTTTTATATTTTTTCTTTTTCATAATTGGCTGTCTTAAAATATTTCCTGTAAAAATTGTTCTAGTCTGAATACCTTTTTTTTCTAAAAATATTTGCATATCCCTTCTTTTAATTTTAGAGTTTTTTTTTATAATTATTGGATAAGCAAGCCATCCTGTTTTAATGCCCTTGATCTGAGTTGGGAGGTCAAAAAATTTATGATAGCTTTTTATGAAATTATAAATTTTTTCAAAATTTTTAATTCTTGTATAAATATTTCTTTTTAATTTTTTTAATTGTTCCAAAGCGAAGGCAGCGGAGATTTCAGAAGGTAAAAAATTATATCCAAGATCTGAAAAAATATATTTTCCGTCGTAAGGGATACCATCGACCTTTTCACTAAATCTTTTTTTTAAACCTTCAGATTCGTTAAATATCGCGGATGATCTTCCCCATCCTCTTAATAATTTTGCTCTGTCATAAAGTTTTTTATCATTGAAACACACCATTCCACCAAATCCAGCTCCAGTTATAACATGTGAAGCGTAAAAACTATTTGTAGAAGCGTCTGAGCATCTCCCAAAGTCTTTTCCTCTAAATTTGTAACCGATTGTATCTGCAGAATCTTCAATTACTCTCAAATTATATTTTTTTGCAATGCTATAAACTGTTTTCCAATTAATTACATTACCAAGCAAATTAGGAAGCATTATAGCGACCGTTCTTTTATTTATAGCTTTTTCTATTTGATTTAATTTCGATAAAAATGAAAATTCCTCTACATCAATAAAATGAGGTACACAACCAATCTGATAAATTGGTGACACGGTCGTTGAAAAAGTCAAAGTAGGTGTAATTATTTCTGAACCCTTTTTAAAGTCGAAACTTGATAAGGCTAATAAATTTGCAGAAGATCCAGAATTAACCATTAAACCATACTTTTTTCCAAAAACTTTTGAAATTTTTTTTTCTAATTCTTTCACAGAGGGCCCATCGATAAGATTTATCGATTTATTTTTCAATACATCTAGTGATGCAGCGATCTCTTCTTTTCCATATACTGCTTTTCCGTAATACACTCTCATAATTAGTATCTGTGAATAGTAGGGTACATACGAAATGTCAAAGGAATCTTTAATGGATTTATTATTTTATTAGTTTTTTCAGAAAGAAAAAAATTTCCAAGTCTTGCAAAAGATAAATACTTAACATTGGTGTGTTTTTCAAACCAAAATGATGTAAATCGTTCAACCATAAATATTGGTAATCTGTTATTATTACCCTTAAGTAAGTTTTTTTTATTACAATAGTTAAAACATTTCTCAATCCAATGAAACATATCTTCACAGTATGAGATGAAAATATCAGGTTTCGTAATAAACATATTACATATACTCATTTGATGACCATTCAGATATTCATTAAAATCATCTTTATATTTTTCATCAACAAAATCCAGGCACTTTCTTATAGTGTTCTCACCATAAATAGTTTCGAATTCAGATTTAAGATTTCGTCGACTTACGATTGTAGGTTGTAGTAAAACAGCATTACATTCAGAAAATATTTTATTATCTGGTTTTAAAAGATTAGAATAAAGACTCGAAATATTTGTTTTTTGTTTTGATTGAAAGAGATCGTTTAACCATAGACGACGATATTGACAGAATCCAATCCAATCATCATTTCTAAAATTATTCATATAATTTTTCCATAACCAATACATCCCACTAGCTTCTCCATAAAATTTATTCAGATGAGAAATATTTTTTCCATTATTTTCATTAAGCCAATTATTAGGATATTCAAAGTTTCCAAGTCCAAAAGGTACAATATAATTAGGAAGTTTTTCGATTATCTTAAGACTTTTTACGCTCATGCAAAAAATTTTTAACTTCATTTATTCAAAATATATCATTTAAAATGGGTTTACAATTTTATAACTTGCACTTATCTTAGATAAAGTAAGTTTATAAAATCATTTTGGCGAGGTAGCTCAGTTGGTTAGAGCACAGGACTCATAAGCCTGGGGTCGGCGGTTCGAATCCGCCCCTCGCTACCAGTAAATTAATTATGAAAACTATTACTTTTTTTTGTTTAACTTTAAATCCAAATCATGAAGAAGTTATTAAAAAATTATCATATATACCCGTTGGTCTTGGAGAAAAAAAATTTTCCAAAAATTGTTTTTCGGACAGAAAAGGAATAAATATCTCTGATAAAAACCCATTTTATGGCGAATACACATTTCACTATTGGTTGTGGAAAAACTATTTAGATCAAATACAAACTGAGTGGGTAGGTTTTTGCCAATATAGGAAGTTTTTTGTTAAAAATAAAATTAGCGTAGGCGATTTAAGTTTCAATGATCTTAAAGAAAATGTGATAACTGAAATCGATCAATCAAATAGTATTGAATGTATTTTAGGTGAAAAATTTTTAGTTTCAAATTATAAGATTTCAAAAATTTTAAAGAAACACTTTTTGCATTTTTTATTTAATCCATCTTTATTTTTTTATAAAAAAAAAAGAAATCTTAAATTACAATTTGATTTATTTCATGGAAAAGGAAATTTAGATTTAGCTATAGAAATCCTCGAAAAAAAAGACAGGCAAAATTTTAAAAACTTTATGTATACTCAAAATTCTTTCAATCCACATAACATGTTTTTATGTAAAAAAAATTTGTTAAAAGAGTATTATGAAACAATTTTTCCTTGGCTTGAAAAATGTGAAAAAATATTTGGTTTTAGCAATTTAAGGGGTTATGGTTCTCAAAGAATTTATGGTTTCCTAGCCGAGAGATTTCTATCATATTGGTTTACAAGTAGGTATAAATATAAAGAAATTCCAATTATTGGAAAGGATTTATCAGATTATAAGAATTTATGTGTCTTACAAAACTCTTTAAATGATTGAAGTTTTTTATCTTTTTTTGAAATTTGACATTTTTTTTTAGGCCATTTAATTTTAAGATTTTCATCAAGAAGATTAATACCACTTTCAAACTTTGGTTTATAATAATTAGATAATTTATAATAAACTATATTTGTTTTTTCGAAGCTGTAATATGCGTGTGCAAATCCTCTAGGAATGAAAAGACTCAGACAATTTTTATCTGATAAAATGATTTTAAATGATTTTCCAAAAGTTTTTGAATTTTTTCTTAAGTCAATAACACAATCTAAAATTTTTCCTTTTAAAACATTAACATATTTGGCTTGTTGAAATTTATACTGAAAATGAAATCCTCTAAGTGCATTTGCTTTTGATGTAGTACAGTACTCAAAAACAAAATTGTTAACTTTTAAAATTTTGTTGTTAAATATCTCTCTGAGACTTCCTCTTTTATCATGATTATTTTTTTGTTTAACAATTAGTAAGTCTTTGAATTTAGTTTTAATTATTTTCATATTTAATTATTTTGTTTATTCTTTTAAGACTCATATCCATATTTAAAGGAAATTCACCTTTTGATTTAATTTTCTTTACTTTTGTATTATATTTTTTTGCAAATTGAAAAATAGTTTGTGACTTACCACCAATATTAATTACACCTTTTTTATTAATAGTTTTTATGAAAATTTTAGCAAAACGATCATGAAAAATAAAATTTGACCGAACGTTACTGAAAGCTGATTTATGTAAAAAAGGCTTTTCTGTCATACAAGCTCTAATTATTAAGGAGTTTTTATACATTTGAACTGCAGACTCCGCGCCTAACTTTGACCAGCCATAATTGTTCCATGGAAGCAAAGGATCCTTTTCCGAATATTTACCTTTTCTTCCTGGGTAAAGATAGCTTGTTGAGAAAAAAATTATTTTAATTTTTTTTTCATTACAAATTTTTACTAAATTAGAAGTACCTATTATGTTTAAGTCTATACTTTTATTAATGTCTTTGTCATGTATTGACATTGGTCTTGATAAGGCTGCCAAATGTAAAACACAGTCAGGTTTATATTTTTTAAAATTATTTTTAATAGATTTTATTGATAGTATATTTAATTGTTTTTTATTTCTGAAAATAAATTTAAATCGACTTTTTATTTTTTTTAATTCTTGAGCAAATCTTCCATCACCACCAGTAACAATTATTTTTTTTACCATTTTATCTTATTAATTTTTTTAAATAATCAGAATAAATACATTTACCGTAGAAATTTATTGCTTCTTTAATTTGTTTTTTACCGATCCAATTATAGGTTAAAGCGATCTCCTCTAAACAAGCTATCTTTAAACCCTGACGGTTTTCCAAAGATGAAACGAAGGCTGATGTGTTATAAAAATCATCGATTGATCCAGTATCCAGCCATGCACCTCCACGTCCCAAGTATTCAGCGTATAATTTGTTTTCTCTTCTATACTTATTTAATAAATCAATTATTTCAAGTTCATTTCTTTTTGAGGGTTTTAATGATTTACTATAATTAATGGCTTTATTATCAAAAAAATATAAGCCAGTAACTGCCAGATTTGATTTTGAATTTTTAGGTTTTTCCTTTAGGGAAATAATCTTATTTTTTTTGTTTATACTTGCTACACCGTATAACTCTGGTTTATTTACTGGATGAACAACAATCTTACATCCTGATTTAATTTTGACACAACTTTTAAGTTTTTTGGTTAAACTTTGACCGTAGAAAAAATTATCACCAAGTATTAAAGCTATATTATCTTTACCAATAAATCTTTCTCCTAAAATAAATGCATCAGGTAAGCCTTTAGGAGTCTGTTGTTCAGCATAATTTATTTTTATACCAAATCTTTTTCCGTGATTAAGTATTTTTTTAAATTGATTAAGTTGACCTTTGTTTACGATTATTAAAACTTCTTTTATGCCAGCAAGCATTAAAATTGATAAAGGGTAATAGATTAATGGCTTATCATAAATAGGTAGTAATTGTTTATTAACTGCTTTAGTCAAGGGACTCATTCTAGTTCCATGACCTCCGGCTAAAATAATTCCTTTTTTAATCATTTATTCCCTAACCTTTTAACAAATAATTGTTTTGATATTTTTGAAAAAAAAACACGATTTGATAAGTACCAACTAACAGTTTTGGAAATACCATTGGTTATATCAACTTTTGGCTTCCAATTTAATTCTCTCTTTGTTTTATTGCTATTTAAAGCATACCTAAAGTCATGTCCAGGTCTATCTTTTACAAATTTTATTTTAACCTTTTTGCCAATCTTAATTTTTTTGTTACGGAATGATTGTAAAATTTTTTTAATTATAAAAATATTATTACAGTTTAAACCTGAACCAATATTATATTTTTCTCCTTTTTTTCCTTTAAAAAATAATTTAATTAATGCATCACAGTGGTCTTCAACATATATCCACTCTCTTGAATTTTTACCTCTTGCATATATAGGAAGAGGTTTATTATTTAATATATTATAAATCATCTTAGGAATTAATTTTTCAGGAAATTGTCTTGGACCGTAATTATTTGAACAATTAGATATAACTGCATCAATTTTATGAGTTCTTACATAGGAGTAAACTAAATGATCAGACGATGCTTTAGAAGCAGAGTAAGGAGAACTTGGAATATATGGATATTTTTCATCTGATCTTTTATTTCTAGGTACATCTCCATACACCTCATCTGTTGAAATATGAACTAACCTAATTTTATTTTTATAAATTTTTAAAGCTTCTAATAAATTATAAACTCCAAGAATATTATTCCTTATAAAATTAAATGAGTCATCTATTGATCTGTCAACATGTGTGTCTGCGGCTAAATTAAAAATTCCATCAGGTTTAAAAGATTTGAATATCTTAAGTATTTCTTTCTTATTGTTGATATCAGTTTTTTTGAATAAATAGTTTTTTTTATCAATGTTCCTTAGGTTATATTTTTGCGCAGAATATGACATGTTATCAATATTCAATACTTTGTACTTTTTTCTTAAAAGCAATCTAGTTAAGTTGCTACCAATGAAACCATAACCACCTGTTACAATAAACCTTTTCATTTATAATTATTTATAATATTTATGGTCGTAAGTATACGTTCAATCATAATGAAGGCATTTTTTTGATGCAGATAACAAAAGAGAATTTAACGGTAGTTATAGTCACTATTAAAAGCGAAAAAGTTATAGAAAATTGTTTAAATTCTATTGATCCTCAAGTTAAAAAAATCATAATTGAAAATTCCTCTAATGAAAATTTTATCCAAAAATTAAAGAACAAATATAAAAATATTGAATGTTACATAACTGGAAAAAATTTGGGCATGGGTACAGGTAATAACATTGGTATTAAAAAAAGTACGACAAGATATGTTATGATATTAAATCCAGATACTATTCTAAAAAATAACACCTTAGATCAGATATTTAAAATTTCAGAAAAGTTAGATTTTGCTATTTTAAGTCCCATAAGCGATAAAACTAATTATCCAAATTTTAAAATGGACAAAGAAAAAATTAATTCACAAAATGATTTATTCGAAGTCGATCAAGTTGATGGGTATTCAATGGTTTTAGATAAATATAAATTTAATGAAAAATTTTTTGATGAAAATATTTTTATGTACTTAGAAAATGATGATTTATGTCTGAGGATGAAAAAAAGAGGTGAAAAGATTTATATATTAAAAAATTCTATTATTAATCATTTGGGAGCTAAGGCAGTGGATGAAAAATTTAATAATGAATTAGAATTTTCAAGAAATTGGCATTGGAGCTGGTCTAAATTTTATTATAGAAAAAAACATTATGGTCTTATCTTTGCAATCACTAAAGGATTTCCAAGTTTTATAAATTCTTGCTTCAAATGTTTGTTCTACTTTATAATTAGAGATGGTTTTAAGTTAAAAATATATCTTTGTAGGGTATCAGGTTTTTATAATTCATTAATAAATAAAAAATCATGGTATAGACCAAGATTTGATTGATTTGATTTAAGTTAAGATATAATTAAAACACATGGCTAAGAAAATAGTTGTTGTTACAGGAGGCTCTGGATTTGTTGGAACAAACTTAATCAAACTATTATTAAATAAAACAAACTATAAGATTATAAGTCTTGATGACTACTCTTCAGGCAACAAATCAAATCATATTAAGAACCCAAGAGTAAAATATTTTAGAGGAAGTACAGTAAATATTTCAAAATTTATTAAAAATCCAAAAGCGATAAAAACAATTTTTCATTTTGGAGAATTTGCGAGAATCTATCAAAGTTTTTTAAAGATGAATGAATGTATAGCCTCGAATTCAGTTGGCTCTAATGTAGTTTTTAATTTTTGTTTAAAAAATAAAATTAAATTAGTTTATTCAGCTACTTCTGCATCACTTGGTAATCAAGGGAACGATAAAAATTTATCTCCTTACGCTTTTACAAAATCAAAAAATTTAGAATTACTAGAAAATCTGAAAAAATGGTTTAATTTTAAATATGAAGTTATCTATTTTTATAATGTTTATGGACCACATCAAATATGTAGTGGTGAAATGTCCACAGTAATTGGCATATTTGAAAATCATTACAAAAAAGGCAAACCTTTACCTGTTGTAAGACCAGGCACTCAATCAAGAAGATTTACACATATAGACGACACTATAAAAATATGTTATTTAGCTTGGAAAAAAAATCTTTGCAGGCACTATAGTATTGCTAACAAAAAATCCTATACAGTTTTGGAAGTTGCAAAAATGTTTAAAACAAAAGTAAAATATTTACCAAAAAGGTCCGGTGAAAGATATGCTTCTGCACTTATAAATAAAAATTTATCAAATAAAATATACAAATATTTTGGAAAAATAAAATTGAGCGACTATATTTCAAATTTCTTAAATAAAAATAATTAATGTCCAGGAAACTCTATTAAACTCTTAGTTTTATAACCTTTACTTTTTAATAGATTATTACCAGGCAAATCAAAAAGATTAATAACAAAAATAAAACCAGCTACCTTTCCTCCTGATATTTCAATTAATTTAGCTGCAGCGTCAGCGGTACCACCAGTAGCTATCAAATCATCTATAACAAGTATTTTTTCATTTTTTTCAATAGAGTCTTTATGAACTTCTATGGTTGCTTTTCCATACTCAAGCTCAAAATCTACAGAGTGTACATCTGCTGGCAGTTTATTTTTCTTTCTAAGTAAAATAAAAGGTTTTTTCAAAAGATATGAAATTGTTGAAGCAAATACAAAACCCCTGGACTCTATTGCTGCCACTTTATCAAATTGAATTTTTTCAGCTAATTCAATAATTTTATCATTGGTAAATTTAAAAGCTTCAGCATTTTTAATTAAAGTAGTGATATCTCTAAATAAAATTCCTTTTTTTGGATAGTCCGGGATTGATCGGATATATTTTTTTAGGTCCATAATTAACTTCAAGTTTTAGCAAAAAAGGATTAATAATTAAATCATGAAAAAAAGAAAACTTGGGATAATTGGTGGAAGCGGCCTTTATAAAATGGAAGGTTTCGAAAAACCCAAATGGAAGAAAATTAACACTCCATGGGGTAAACCATCTGATGAGATTTTATTAGCTTCATTCGAGAAAGAGGAAATATGTTTTATTCCCAGACATTCTAGAGGACATAAAATTAATCCCACAAATATCAATTTTAGGGCAAATATTGATGCAATGAAACAACTAGGAGTAACAGATATAATATCTGTTTCTGCTGTGGGATCGTTAAAAGAAAATTTAGAACCAGGAAAATTTGTTGTAATTGACCAATTTATAGACAGAACATTTTCTAGGGTTAAAACATTTTTTGATGAAGAAATTGTTTCCCATGTTTCAATGGCAAAACCAACTAGCGCTGGACTTTCCAACTGTTGTAAGGCGGCATTGAAAAAGTTGAATATTACTCATCAAGTTGGAGGAACATATGTGGTAATGGAGGGTCCTCAATTTTCCACACTTGCAGAGTCAAATTTATATAGATCTTGGGGAGCTGATGTTATTGGAATGACAAATATGCCTGAAGCTAAATTAGCTAGAGAAGCGGAAATTAGATACTGTACGGTTGCAATGGTGACAGACTACGATTGTTGGCATCCTGATCATGATGAAGTTGATGTTAGCATAGTAGTTCAAACTTTAATAAAAAATGCATCTAATGCACAAAATATGATCAAAGAAATTATAAAAACTTTTAAAAATTACACTGTAGATAAAGATCCTGCTAATGATTGTTTGGATGTAGCAATTATAACAGATCCAAAACTAAGAACAAAAAAGACAATAAAAAAATTAAAAAATATTGCTGGAAGAGTTTTAAATAAAAAATAATTTAATGCCAACTTATACGGTAAAATATTCAAATATTAATCTTTCACAAAAGCAAAAAAATTCTATTGCAAATGATATAACAAATACTCATAGTAAATTTACTGGTGCTAATACCTTTTTTGCTCAAGTAATATTTCAAAAAAATCAAAAAAACGCTCATTTCATGGGCGGCAAATTAGTAAAAACTAAGGAAATTTTCTTAAACGGACAGATAAGAGCTGGACGAACACCAAAAGTGAAAAAACAATTAATTTTAGGTCTAAGAAAAATTTTGATTAAGAACACAAATTTACAGAGTGATTTTGTTTGGGTTTACTTAGAAGATCTATTACCAGATCAAATGATCGAGTACGGAGAAGTCCTGCCTAAATCAGGTCAAGAAAAAAAATGGTTTAATTCGTTACCAGCAAGTTTAAGAAAAAGATTAAAAAAAATTGAAAAAAAAAATGAAAATAGAGGGTAAATCGTACAAAACAATTTGGTTTGATAACAATTTAGTAAAAATCATTGATCAAACAAAGCTTCCTCACCAGTTTATCATTAAAGATTTAAAAACCGTGAAAGATGCAATTAATGCCATTAAAACAATGGAAGTGAGAGGTGCTCCATTAATTGGTGCAACTGCTGCATATGGTTTAGTTTTATCTATTATTGAAAGAAACAATTCATTTTTTCTAAAGAAGTCTAGCGAAGAGTTAATTACAGCAAGACCTACTGCAATTAATCTTAAGTGGGCAATAGATAGAATGATGAAAAAGCTATCTGGAGTAAACGATAAAGATATTTTGAAGAAAGCAGTAGATGAGGCAAAGGCAATTACAGAAGAGGATGAAAAATTTTGTAAAAATATCGGTTTAAGTGGTCTTAAAATTATTGAGGACATTGCTAATAACAAAAAAGATACAGTTAATATTTTGACCCACTGTAATGCAGGATGGTTAGCAACTATAGACTGGGGGACAGCTACTTCACCAATTTATCATGCACATCAAAAAGGAATTAAAGTGCATGTTTGGGTTGATGAGACAAGGCCACGAAACCAAGGAGCTAACTTAACTTCATATGAATTAAATGAGGAAGGAATATCAAATACTGTAATCACTGATAATGCTGGCGGTATACTTATGCAGAGAGGACAAGTAGATATGTGTATTGTTGGAACTGATAGAACATTATCTAATGGTGACGTTTGTAATAAAATTGGAACTTATCTTAAAGCTTTATCTGCAAAAGATAATAATGTTCCTTTTTATGTGGCTTTACCAAGTTCAACTATAGATTGGAGTATTAAAGATCATAAACAAATTCCAATCGAAGAAAGAAATTCAGAGGAGCTATCACATGTAGAGGGAATAGATGAAAATAATGAAATAAAAAAAGTAAGAATTTACCCACAAAAAAGTAAGTCATTAAACCTAGCCTTTGAT
>MDTB01219284.1_pt1 | contig 12567 bp, 12 predicted proteins | sample 811161 | NCBI WGS metagenome assembly MDTB01 (sample SAMN05326650, study PRJNA326480) | marine metagenome | isolation source: seawater | place: Mediterranean Sea | collected 2009 | reverse complement strand
AAATTTTAGATAGAAATGAATAACAATTTTATCACAAATAAAAAAATTCTTGTTACTGGCGGTACGGGCTCGTTTGGTAAAGCTGTTATAAAAAAATTACTAAAAAAATATAATCCAAAAAAAATAGTTATTTTTTCAAGAGATGAGTTAAAACAACACGAAATGTCTACAGATATCTTTTTCAAAAAACACCATAAAAAATTAAGGTATTTCATTGGTGACGTTAGGGATAAAGAAAGATTAAAATTAGCTCTATCGGATATCGATACTGTTATACATGCTGCAGCACTCAAGCAAATTTTAGCTGCAGAATATAATCCGATGGAAGCAATTAAGACCAATGTGCTTGGTGCTCAAAACTTAATTGATGCATGTTTAGATAGTGCTATACCAAAAAAAATAATTGCACTTTCCACTGATAAAGCTGTTGATCCGATTAATCTTTATGGCGCAAGCAAATTAGCGGCAGATAAATTATTTGTTGCTGCAAACAATTTATCAAATTCAAAAAATATTCTTTTTTCTGTAGTTAGATATGGAAATGTATTTGGTTCAAGAGGATCAGTCGTACCAGTTTTCAAAGAAAAAATTTTAAACAAAGAAAAGTACCTATCAGTTACTGATAAAAATATGACACGTTTTTTTATAACTCTTGATCAAGCAACAGATTTTGTAATTAGTTGTTTTAAAATAATGAATGGTGGTGAAATTTTTATACCTAAGATGTCCTCAATTAAAATTATGGACTTAGCAAAAGTTATGAAAAAAGATTATCAAAAAATAAAAATTACAGGAATAAGAGCAGGAGAAAAATTACATGAAGTTTTAAATTCAGGTTATAGTAACCAGGAAATACTTGAAGCAAAAAATTTTTATATTATAAATCCCGAAATTAAATTTTATTTAAATAAGCTCACTATTAAAAAAAATAAGAATTTAAAAAAAATTAATAATTTCCAATATTCTTCAAACCAAAATAATTTTTTAAATTATAAACAAATTAAAAACTTATTGAAGACGTGATCAATTTATCCAAACAAAGCATTGATCAAAACGATCTGAAAAAAATAAAAGAAGTTTTTTTAAGCGGAAAGATTACAAGAGGAAAAAATATAGTTAATTTTGAAAAAAAAATAAGCAACTATACAGGTTGTAAATACGCCGTTGCTGTTAATAGTGCTTCAAGCGCTCTATTACTTGCTTATTCAGTTCTTCTAGATAAAAAAAATAAAATTACATGGACAACACCTATAACTTTTATTTCAACAATTAGCAGCTCTATGCACTTAGGTTCTAAGGTTGATTTTGTGGATGTTGGAGAAGATTTTAATATAAATATTAAAAGTTTGGAAAATAAATTAAAAAAATCAAAAAAAAAAAATATTCCATCAGTTTTGACCTCAGTTCATTTAAGAGGTATTCCAACCGACCAGGATAAGTTAATGTATTTAAAAAAAAAGTATAATTTTAAAATTATTGAGGATGCCTCCCACTCTTTGGGAGCAGAATTTAAAAGTGAAAAAGTAGGAAGTTGCAGATGGTCTGATATGACTATATTAAGTTTTCATCCATCTAAAAGTATTACGACAGCAGAAGGTGGAATGATATTAACTAATAACTTAAATTATTACAAAAAATTAAGTTTGTTAAGAAATAATGGAATAAAAAGAAATAGTAATTCTCCATGGAATTATAGGTATGATTCTATAGGGTATAATTTTTGGATGAATGAATTTCAAGCAGCATTAGGAATTTCTCAACTCAAAAAGTTAGATGGACTTGTTAAAAAAAGAAAAAACAAAGCTGATTATTATGATGCCAAATTAAAAAATACAGACTTTTATGTGAATTCTAAATATTTAAATAAAAAAAATTCTTATCACTTGTACGTTATAAAGTGTAAGAACAAGATAATAAAAAATAAAATGATGAAATATTTACTAAAAAAAGGTGTTGAAACAACTACACATTATTCAGCATTGCATTTACAACCTTATTTTTTAAAATACAATTCTAAAAACAAAAACTTAGAGAATGCAGAAGGATATACAAATACTCATTTATCAATCCCTATTTATCCCAATATAACAAAAAAAAAACAAGATTATATTATTAACTGTATTTTAAATTTTAAATGAAAAAAAAAAAGACTCTAATAATTTCAGCACACCCAGATGATGAAACCTTGGGATGTGGGGGATATATAATAAAATATTCAAAATCTGAGAATATATATAGTTTATTTATTTCAGATGGAGTTTCTTCAAGAAAATTTAAAGAGAGTAAACTTAGAAAGGAAATTGAAGTAAGAAAAAAAAATTCAATTAAAGCCCAGAAAATATTAGGTATCAAGAATTCCTCTTATCTCAACTTACCTGATAATCAATTAGATACAGTATCTTTTTTAAAAATTGTTAAAAAAATAGAAGAAAAAATTTTTGAAATTAAACCTGATAGAGTTTTAACACATAGTAATTTAGATTTAAATATTGATCATAGAATTGTTTCACAGGCAGTTATCACAGCAACAAGACCTACCAAGAAAAATTATGTTCAAGAAATATTGTTTTATGAAGTTTTATCAAGCTCTGAATGGAATTTTGGAAAAGAAAGATTTGTTCCAAATTATTATATAGATGTATCAAAACAAGTTAAAAAAAAATTCAAAGCATTTAAATGTTACAAACAAGAAATTCAAGAATTCCCACACCCAAGATCTATTGTTGGCATGGAAACTTTGATGAAATATCGAGGTATGGAGTCTGGTTTGAAATTTGCAGAAGCCTTTTACTTAGTAAGATCAATTATTAAATGATAGCGTTTTGCATTGATGCAAGTTTAGATTCAGGATTTGGTCATTTTAAAAGATGTTTAAGTATTGCGAATTTATATCTTAAAAATGATAAAAAGTGCTCTTTTATTATCTTAAATAAAAAAGACTCTCTTAAATTACCTAAAATAAAAAATTGTAAATTTAGTTATTTAAAATCAATAAAAAATAAAGATAAAATTAAAGAAATTAAATTTATTTTAAAAAAACAAAAAATATCACAAATAGTTTTTGACTCATACCAATTTAAAAAAGAAACAGTTTCAGAGTTTAAAAATTTTCTCACAGTACATTTTAATGATTTTTTTAGTAAAAATTTTAATGCAAATATTAATATTAATCCAGGTTTGGTAAGTGAAAAATACCTAAAATCTAGAAAAAATTTATATCTAGGAAGTCAATTTAGCTGTATTGAAGATGATTACTTGAAATATAGAACTTTTTTATTAAAGAAATTTAATAAAAAACATAACAGCCTAAATAAAGAAAAAAAAATATTTATTTATATTGGAACTTTTTCTGCCTCCATGGACATATATTATAAAATTTTCATAATGTTATTAAATAAAAAATTTAATAAATTTCAAATAGTATTTGTCCTGGGTTCTAATGAATTAAAAAAAAAATTTTTAGAAAAAATTAAATTTAAAAAAAAGCATAATATGAAATTTTACGGTTATGTAAAAAAATTAAGTAAAATTTTAATTGATAGTAATTTTGCCATCACTGGATCAGGATTAATTAATCATGAAAAACTATCGTTGGGTATTCCTTCAATTTCAATAATTTTAGCAGCTAATCAAATGCAGTCAGTGAAATTTTTTAAAGAAAAAAATTTTATACGGATATTTGAATTAAAAAAATTTTTAAAACTTAATACAGTGAAGTTATTTAGTATTATTAATCAAAAAAAAGAACATTTTTATAAAAGAATGGAATTAAGTGATGCACTTGGTTCAAGAAGAGTTTATCGGTTAATTAATAATAAAAACAATTTAAATTTAATTTTTAGAAAAGCCAATCTTGGAGATATACTATTATACTATAAATGGGCTAACAATCATTTAGTTAGAAAAAATTCATTAATTAAAAAATATATTTCTTTTGAAACACATCAAAAATGGTTTAGAAAAAAATTATCACAAAAAACAAATTTACTTTTCATATGCGCAGATGAAAATAATCTGCCTTTAGGTCAAATCAGATATGATTACTCAAAGATGGAGAATAGATATTACATTGATATTAGTGTCGATGAAGTTTTTAGATTTCAAGGCCTAGGCAATGAAATTTTAAAAAGAACTTTAAAATTAATACAGCCGAAACACAATATTACAAATAATTTATATTCTAAAGTTTTACCAAGTAATATAAATAGCAAAAAAATATTTATAAAAAATAATTTTAAAATAATTGAAAAAAAAGATTCTATTATTTTATTTAAATATATGAATTTATAGAAATATGAAAATAGTTAGTGCGCACCAACCTGCTTTTCTTCCATGGTTAGGTTATATAGAAAAAATAGGTTTGAGTGATAAATTTATTCTTATGAATTTAGCAAAATTTCGAAAAAGAGCGTTCATGCACAGAAATAAAATTGAAATAAATCAGCAACCACATTATTTAGGTTTTCACTTAGAAAAAAATTCAGATTATTTAAATTGTAATGATGTTTATATAAATAAAAATTTTCCGAATGATTTGTCAAATATTTCTGAAAAAATAAAAAATACATATAAAAAATCTCAATTTTCTGAGGATATAGAGTTTTTTTGTAAAGAATGTTTTGTGGATGAAATAAATAATAAAAACTTAGTAGAAATATGCTTAAAACAAATATTTTTTTTTATAAAAGTTTTTGAATTTAAAACTGAAATAAGCTTAGAGTCAGACATTATTGATATGAAAAAATTGGAAAAATTAAGTGCCTCAGAAAGACTTTTGTTACATGCGAAGATTTTGAATGCTGATATTTATATTACTGGGGTCAATTCACAAAATTATTTGGATAAAGATATTTTTAAAAAAAATAATATCATTAATTACGTTCAAGAATTCAATTACGAACCTTTTCTTAAAAGTCAAAATTGTACTGATTGCTTGAGTATAGTTCATCAAATTTCACAAATAGGAATAGTTAGATTAAAACAATTAATTTGGGATAATATTAATAAAAAAAAAGAATATATTAAAAATGAAGTTTCAAAAAAAGATTAAAGTAACTAAGAAAATTTCAATCTCTGAAAAAGATAGAACTTTTATTATTGCAGAAATAGGCTCCAACCATAATCAATCATTAACTTTAGCAAAAAAACATATTATTAAAGCAAAAAATGCAGGCGCTGATGCAGTTAAATTTCAATCTTTAAATCTAGAGGAAACAATTCACCGAGATGTCATTGATATTAAAACAAAAAAACTTTATCATAAAATTTCTTTTAACGAAAATTGGTACTCTCAACTTTCAAAATTTTGTAAAAAAAAAGGTATAATTTTTTTTTCGACACCAACCTATAAAAGATCAATTCAAATTTTAAAAAAAATTAATACTCCAATTTATAAAATAGCATCAACAAATTTTGGTTTTAACCCAAAAAGAGATCTTGAAATTATTAATACGAATAAACCTGTTCTAATATCACTTGGATTATCAACAATTGACGAAACAGAAAAGAGTTTAAAAAAAATTCAAAGCAAAAATAAAAAAATAATTTTACTTCATTGTGTATCAAGATATCCAACAAAAATTAATGAAATAAATTTGGGCCAAATAAAAAATTTAAGGGAGAAATTTAATTGTCTCGTAGGTTTTTCTGATCACACAATGTCCATTGATGTTCCTTCTTATGCAGTTGCTTGTGGAGCAAAAGTAATTGAAAAACACTTTACTTTATCAAGAAAACTTAAAGGTCCAGATCATTTTTATGCACTTGAACCCAAAGAATTCAAACAAATGGTAAAAAAAATTAGAGAAACAGAAATGATTTATAATTTTAAAAACTTTAAGAAAAAAAAATTTGTCAAAGAAGAGAAATTTTATAGAAAATATTTTTCCCAAAAAATTATAGCAACAAAAAATTTAAAAAAAAATGAAGTTTTAAAAATTGAAAATCTAGATGGCTTGATTTATGAAAAGAATAAAGGTATTGATTGTAAAGAAATCCTAAAACTTAAAGGTTTAATTGCAAAAAATAATATTAAAAAAGGTACTGTTTTAGAATGGAAAAGTTTAAAAAAAAAGATCTAATTAAAATTAAAGAAGATTTTTTCCAAAATGGTTTTGTAGTTCTGAAAAATTTCTATTCAAAAAAACAATTAAGAATTCTTTTTAAGAGCATCTCAAACATCATGTCAATTGCTATAAAAGAAAATAATATAAAATTTTCTGATAAAGAAAAATCAAAATTAGAGGACAAAATCGACGCAATGTATTTAGCACTTAAAAAACAAAATCCTAAACTCAAAGCTAATGTATATGCCCACCTAAAAAGTCTAGATAAATTATCACAATTATTTTCTAATGATAAAATTATAAAAATTATAAATTTTATTTTATCTTCCGATAGCATAATAGATCATACACAAATCAGAATTGATGATATGTCTAATGATAGAATTTTAGATTTTCATCAAGAATTAGGACAAAAATCATTGATGAACATTACAGTTTGGTCACCATTAAAAAGGCTGATAAAAAAAAGTTCTGGTGGAATAAAAGTTTCACCAAAAAGCCACAAACTTAGATTTTTGAATCACAGTGTAAAAGGAACAAATAACAACACCTATCTGAATATAAGTAGTAAAACTATATTAGAGAAAAAAATTAAATTTAAAATCATTAAAATTAATGAGGGTGATTTGTTAATGTTTCATCCATTACTAATACATGGTTCAGTTAAAAATATTTCTAAAAAAATTAGATGGACTGCAATTGCAAGATATAATTCATTTAAATATTTAAGGTCATTTATAGATGGAAAAGAAAGATTTACTCAAGAGAAAGATCAGAATTTATATAAGAAAAATTATAATTCGAAAGATTTTACATGGATATAAGTACTGATCATGAAATAAGATATATTTCAAAATCAACATATAAAAAATTAAAAAGTCGTAAATTACAAAAATCTCTTGAACCAGTAATAATTCAGAAACTTAAAGATTTTAAAAAAAATAAAAAAAAAATATCAGATTATTTTATTAAATCCAAAAAAATCAGAAAAATTATTTTAAGACCACTGTTTTTTAATTCAAAAAAATTTTATTATGATCAATTAAAAAACTTGAAAAAAGATTTTTTAAATGAAGTAAAAATTCCAGAAAGAATTACAATTGAAGAATCGGTTCAAATACCAAACTTTGATTATATTAAATTCGATGAATTTAAAAAAATTATAAATAATTATAAACACTTTGATTTAAATTTTTTGTGGTCAAAGGATATAAAAAATCTTAAACCATACGCAAAGGTTATTGATATTATCGATAAAAAAAAAGGTAGTTTGTGTCTTGAAATACATGATAATTCAAAAGAGACAAATTATATAATTAATCTATTATTAAAAAAAAAAAATATTAAAATATTAATTACATCATTCTCTAGGTTAAAATGTTTTGATTTTAGGTATCAAAAATTTTTTAAAAAGAGAAATATTTTTTTTTTAACGAGTGCAGCTTATTCATATATACAATGGTATAGAATATTAAGTTCAGAATTTAAAAAAAACCAATTTTTATTTGCAACAGACCATCCTTTTAACGATTTTAAATCTTTAAACATGTATAATTATTTTGAAAACAAATAAATGTTTAAAAATTCATTCATTGTTGTCAAAAATATCAATAAAATTTACAATATTGGTAAAAGTAAGAAATTTAATTATCAAAAAGTTTTATGGAATTCTGAAAAATCAATGCTGGGGAGGTATTGGTTATTAAATTTATTATTAAGAGATAAATTTTTTAATGATTGGCTCGATATTGGTTGTGGGACTGGTGATATTTTTAAATTTTTAAAAGATAAAAATATAAAAAATAGAGTTGGATTAGAACCGATTAAACATCTTTATCAAATAGCAAAAAAAAATAATAATGATTTAAAAATTTTGAAACAAAACCTTTTAAGTATCAGCACAAGTAATAAATATGATTTAATAAGTTGTATTGGTGTTTTACAGAATTGTGGATCGCCACCATTAATCTTTCTTAATAAAGTTTGCAAATTATTAAAAACAAATGGTTATCTTTTTTTAACATCTAAAAATTTGAATTGGTACAAATTTAAATCAAAAAATTTTAAAATAGAAAAAAATCATTCATGGTTTGATATTAAAGAGATAAAGTTGATTTTAAAAAAAAATAATTTGAAAATAGTACGATCAAAAGGAATTTTACCTGAAAAGAAAAAATTAACGAATTTTAAATTAAGTCATACTTTTTTTATATGGGCAAAAAAAAATTAATTATTAAAAATAGCATTTGCATTATTCCCGCAAGGAGTGGCAGTAAAAGAATTAAGATGAAAAATATTAAAAATTTTTTTGGTAAACCTATTGTATATTACCCAATAACTGAGGCAAAAAAGTCTAAGTTATTTGAAAATATTTTCGTTTCTACAGATAGTAAGTTGATTTCCAATAAAGTAAAGAAACTTGGAGCTAAAGTACCTTTCTTAAGAGAAAAAAAAATATCCGACGATAAAACTGGGACTGAAAAAGTAATAAGAGAGTTTTTAAAAAAAATTGAAAATTCAAAAATTAAAAATGTATTTTGTATATATCCAGCATCTCCATTATTAAAAAGTCAAGATTTAAAAAAAGCTTACAAAATTTTCATAAAAAAAAAATTAGACTATTTAGTATCAATAGCTAAATTTCAATCAAATCCTGAAAGATCATTAATAATAAAAAAAAATACATTAAAATTTAAATATCCTAAAAATGCAAAAAAGAATTCTCAAGATTTTGAATATCAATATTATGATACAGGAAATTTTTATATTTACTCAAAAAAATTTTTACTTGATAGAAGAAGAAAAAAAATTAAAAAAGGTTTTTACATCCTTGAGCAAATTAGAGCTTTAGATATAAATAATATTGAGGATTTTGAAAATGCTAAAAAAATTTTCAAATTAGTCAAAAATGAAAACTGAATTAAGACTTACAAGTTTAAATAAATCTAAGTTTAAAAATAAGTCAGAATATATTTATCCTTGGTTAGATAGAGATAAAAAATCAAAAATATTTAAAGAGAATATTTTTTATCATTGGGATAACAAAAATAAGATCAAAAAAGACTTTAAAAAAATAGAATATTATTATGAAAGTATAATTAAAAATTTAGCAAATAAACTTAATGAATATCATAAAATAAATCTTCCAGTCAGGTCATGGAGAATAATTATAGGTCCATGGCTTTGGTGGTTTTTAGAGTCTACTTTTGAAAGATATCAAGCATTAAATACGCACTTAAAAAAGAATTCTACTAAAAAATATTTTTCTTGTTTTGATAATATTAATCAAAATCTTTTTTCTAAGAGTGTTGAAAATATGTCAAACTACTACTTTAGTGAAGTTTGGAATAATCAAATTTTTTTTAAAATCATTAATCATTTTTTTTCAAAAAAAATTGAAATTGTTTTAAATAAAAATAAAAATTTTAAAATACAAAAATTTATAAATAAACAGGATAAAATTTATAAAAATCTAAATCTACCAAAAAAAAATATTGTAAATTATATTTCAAAGGGTCAAAAATATTTAGTATCTAAAGGGACTTTTAATTTTCTTAAAATTTTAAAAATGAACTATGAATTTGGTTTTATTCCAAGCACAATAATACCCCAAAAATTCGATCTAAAAAAAAAAATTGATAATAATTTAAGAAGTAAATTATTTTTAAACAAAAAAAAGATTAAAGATAATTTTGAAAACTTTATTTTTAAAATTATTGGTGAAGAAATACCCACTACTTTTTTAGAAAACTTTAAATATTTGTATAATTTAGTTGATAAATTTAACTTACCTAAAAAACCTTCAATAATATTTGACTCTTATCATTTGTACTTCTGTACAATTATGATGATTTATACTGCAAAAAAGATACATGAGAATAAAACTAGATTATTTTATTTTCAACACGGTACTGAATTGGGAATGTCCAAGTATAATTGGAATGAAAAACATGAAATATTAATTTCGGATAAATATTTTACTTGGGGTTGGAGTAATGATAATAAGAAAGTAATTTCTTACAAGATCAATTATAATTTAAATCCTTATAAAAAAATAAATTTTCAAAATAATAAAAAAATATTATTTATAATGAGGACTTCGCAAATTTTTTTTAGGTCAGGTTCGTCATTAATTGGATATAAGAATTGGAAAAACTACCTGATAGACACTCTTAATTTTCCAAAATTTTTAAAACAGGAAAACTTAAAGAATTTAATAGTCAGATTTAGCAATAATAATAAGAATGGAATTTGGGGAGAACATTTAGAATGGAAAAAAAAATGGAAAAATATTGAATACGACTTTCGTTCAGTACCAATTATAGATCAAATCAAAAAGTCAAAAATTGTAATTTGTAGTTATAATAGTACTCTTTTTTTAGAGTGTATGGCTAGTAATTTACCCGTATTAATGTTCATGCCTAAACAAAGTTATGAATTAAGAAATTCAGCAAAAAAATTTTTTGAAATACTTTATAAGAAAAAAATTGTTTTTGATAAAATTGAAAATTTGGCAACTCAATTAAATAATATAGATAAGGATATAAGTAGATGGTGGTTTTCTAAAGAAATACAACTAGTAAGAAAAAAATTTTGTTCCAATTATGCCAAAATTAATATGGATGATAAGAAACTATTTAATTTAATAAATTAAAAAGAGATTGTAAAAATTTATAATTTTAGTCTATAAGTTTGAAATGAAAAAAATAGCAATTATAGGTTTTGGTAGAATAGGTTCGGTATTAGGTGCATACTTATCTAAATTTAAGAATAATTTGGTTTATGGTATCGATATAAATAAAAATCTTCTGAACTCTTTTTACTCTCAGAGGGAAATTTTTAACGAACCTGGCATTTACAAATTAATTAAACAAAGTTTAATAAAGAAAAAATTGATTTTAAGTAATGATTTAAGAGATATTAAAAAGTGTGATTATATAATAATATGTGTTGGAACACCATTAAAAAAAAATTTAAAATCTGTAGATAATAAATATTTAAAAAAGTGCATTTTTCAAATTGAGAAATATTTAAATGCAAAAAAAACAGTAATTCTAAAAAGCAGTGTGGTACCAGGCACAACCTCTTCATTATTCAAAAAAATTTATAAAAGAAAAAAATTTAAATTTGGATATTGTCCAGAACGATTAGCTGAAGGGACCGCACTTAAGGATATTAAAAATAATAAACTTTTGATAAGTGGATATGATAAAAAATCTTTAGATAAAATAAATAAATTTTGGTTATCATTTAAAATAAAAACATTAAAATTGCGAACACCTGAAGAAGCTGAAATAACAAAGTTAGCAAGTAATTCTTGGATTGATTTGAATATTGCCTTTGCAAATGAAATTGCCAAAACAGTCGACCACCTTAAATTCGATGTAGATATTATTAATGTGATTAAAGCTGCAAATACATTAAAAAAAGGAAGCTCATACGTTAATATTTTATTACCATCCTTGGGTGTGGGAGGTTACTGTCTAACAAAAGATCCAGTTTTTCTAGATAGGGAAAAATCAGAAAAAGAAAAATATTCGTTAATTTCTGAGGCAAGGAAAATTAATAATGATATGCCAGCATATTGTGCTAGTCGTATCCTCAGTATAATTTCTAAGAAAAAGATTAAAATAAAAAATCAAAAAATTTTAATATTAGGAGCTACTTTTAAAGGTAATACAGATGATGTTAGAGAAACTCCTGTTTTTGAATTTATTAGGGAATTAAAAAATAAAAAACTTAAAAATATAACCATATATGATGAATATATAAAATTTGATGATCGAAAATTATTTGACTGTAATTTTACTGATGATTTAAAATTTTCTTTAAAAAATTCTACTATCTTAGTAATAGCGGCGAATCATGATTATATAAGAAAATCAACTCCAAAGATTATAGAGAGATATTTTAAAAAAAACGGTTTAGTTTTTGATGGAAGAAGATATTTTTCAGAAAAAGATAAATATAAAATTAAAAATAATAAATTTAACTATATGGGAGTTGGAAGATCATAATGAAAAATATACTTGTAACCGGAGCAGCGGGTTTTATTGGATCTAATTTAGTTAAAAGATTAATTGAAACAAAAAAGTGTAAGGTTTTTAGTATTGATACTAAAAGAAAAAATGAGAGTATAATTTTAAAAAAAATAAGTTCTAATAATTTAAAATATTTTAAAAAGAATTTTTTAAAAATAAAAAATTACAATTTTTTACCAAAAAAAATTGATGTGATTTATCACTGTGCATCAATTGTAGGAGTTTCTAAATATATGACTAATACAATTGAATTAATTGAAAATAATTTCTATGGCGCAAAAAAAGCTATAGATATATCCCTTAATCACAATTCAAAAATTATTTTTTTTAGCACAAGTGAAATATATGGAAAAAATAATAAATTTCCATGGAATGAAAATTCTGATCGAGTTTTAGGAGATCCATCGATTTTAAGATGGTCATATTCATCTAGTAAATCTTTAATGGAACATTATTTTTTT
>MDTB01169872.1_pt1 | contig 12567 bp, 12 predicted proteins | sample 811161 | NCBI WGS metagenome assembly MDTB01 (sample SAMN05326650, study PRJNA326480) | marine metagenome | isolation source: seawater | place: Mediterranean Sea | collected 2009 | reverse complement strand
GGGCGAAAAAGACTATTATTCTTCTTGTAATGCAGCCAATTGATAATTATTTAAAATTAAATTATAAATCAAGGTGGTGGAGATTAGGTGGTTTTTCTATGAATAGTGAATCTAGTGATGGTGAAAATATACCTTCTCATATTCCGATCGCTAAAACAGTAGCAGAAAAAATTACAGAGAAAAGACCTGGAATAATATCTTCAACTTATATGGATGCTATTTTTAATATTTCTTCTACAGCACATATATTGGGGGGAGCATGTATTGGTATAGATGAAGATTCAGGAGTTATCGATGGTAATTTTGAAGTGTTCAATTATCCTGGAATGTATATAATTGATGGTTCTGTAATTCCTGCTAATCTAGGAGTAAATCCTAGTTTGACTATTACTGCGATGGCTGAATATGCAATGGATAGATTTCCAAGTAATATTTAATTTTAAAATTTTGAATTTTTATTTAAAAATATGAGCGTAAAAATAAAAAATAATATCATGGAAGTCTATAATCCTGTAAATGGTAATATTTTAGACCGTATAGCTATAACTAGTTCAGATGATTTGGAATCTGCTTTAATTTTAGCAAAAAAAGAAGCTTCCATTTATAATTATAGTAGTTTTTATTACAGAAAAAATATTTTAACTAAATTTAGAAAGGCTCTAGTTAAGAATACTGATAAACTAGTTGAGACTATATGTTTAGAAACTGGTAAAAAATCGTTTGAGGGATTAATGGAGTTAGTAATTTCATTAGAACATCTATATGAGACTACAAAATATCTTTATGAATCACTATCTAAACAATCCCGTCGGTCAGGAATATTAAAAATACGTAAGGTTTGGATAGAATATGAAGCAATGGGTGTGGCGGGAATAATATCTCCTTGGAACTACCCTTTAATTCTTACTATTTCACCATTGGTAGAAGCTTTGCTTGCAGGAAATACTGTTATTTTGAAACCTTCTGAACATACTCCTCTCACGGCTAAATTGTTTAAAAAAATTTGGGATGAATCAACAAATGCTCAAAATATTTTTCAAATTGTTTACGGCTCAGGAAAAATAGGCAATCAGATTGTTAAAAGCCCTCTAACAGATGTTATTTGCTTTACAGGAAGTACTTCAGTTGGAAAAAAAATAGCAGAAACTTGTGCTTCATTATTTAAACCATCAATTTTAGAGCTTGGTGGAAAAGATCCAATGATTATTTTAGATGATGCAGATATTAATCGATCAGTTAAAGCTGCAATATGGGGAGGCTTGAGTAACGCTGGTCAAACCTGTATTTCTGTTGAGAGAATTTTTATTCATGAGAAAATTTTTGAAGAAGTTAAATCAAAATTAAAAGAAAAAATTGAATTATACTCAAGTGGTACTGATAAAAGCTTAGTAGGAGCAATAACTGTAGATTCAAGTTTGGAAAAAATAAAATCTCAAATAGATAATGTTAGACAACATTCTGAAATAGTTCAAGGTCTAGCAGAAGAAGGGCCTTATATTGCTCCTTCATTAATTATCAATCCTCCTTTAGATTCAGAAATATGTAAAAGAGAAACTTTTGGACCAGTTATAACTATTCACTCATTTAAAAAAGATGAAGAAGCTATTAATCTAGCAAATGATACTGGATATGGATTAAGTGCTTCAGTATTTGGTAAAAATTTAAAAAGATTAAAATATATATCTCGTAGGATTAATGTAGGTTCCATAAGTATAAATGATGTTTTGACTCAGTATGGAATTGCTGATTTACCATTTGGTGGTAGAGGATTGAGTGGATTTGGAAAAGTTCATGGTAAAGAAGGACTTAGAGCCTTTAGTCATCAAAAGAGTTATATGAAAAATAGAATTTCTTTTAAGTCTGAATTATGGTGGTTTGAGAGAAGAAGTAAGGGGGTCGAAAAAATACTTCGCAAATTATTAAAATGGAAGTATTAATAATGAATTATAAGGTCGGTAGTAAACCTAGTTGTTCATTTTGTTTCTTATCTTTGGTAGTATAGTCTTCTTCAAAGATAAGATTACCGTTATTATCATAGTTTTTCCATAAACCGACACGACGCATGTTGTTATATTCACCACTTAATCTTATCTGGCCATTATCCCAATAATAAACAATTTTTCCATGAACAACTCCATTTTTATAGTTTTTAATTAACTTCAATTGTCCTGTTTTTTGATTAACTAAACTATAATAACCGTTCTTTTTTTGTTGTTTTTGCATTTTTACTTTCTTTTATATTATGTTTATAATAATTAATTCAATTTATATACATACCAAAACTAGTTTATTAATGTTTAAAATGAGGTGATCAAGATCACAAAAACAATGTTATTATCGTCGATAAATGTAAAACATGATTTGAATCACTAAAATTAGGATTTTTCAAAAAATTAAATTTTGAGAATTTAAAAAATGTCATATTAGTATAATTAAAATTACTAGTATATTAGTTTGTCAAAACATTATTTATTTAAAGGTTTTATAATGAGTAGAAAATTTATTTATTTTGTATTACTATTTTTTTATTATTGTGGAGTAGATTCCTCAACAAATACTCCAGTTATAGATTATCATTTGGATGATAGTAAGTTTTTAAATGACATGAGTATTAGTAATAACAAGTCTATCGATTTTTTTAATGATTTCATTGATAAGGTTGTATATGATTCTAGTGGATATGAAACATACCGCATAAAAAAAATATATTTTTCAAATATGGATTTAGATTCATTACCTCCTTCAATTGGTAATTTGGATAGCCTTGAAGTTTTGACTCTTAATGATAATCAATTTCAATTTATAACAGAATCAGTATGTAATATATTTGATCAATTAGATACATTAGATTTGTTTAATAATGATATATGCTCTCCTGCTATTCCAGAATGTATTGAAAGAAATACAACTATTTCTCAGTTTTATGATGATCAAGGTTGTACTGTTGTACCTGATGAAGGTGATAGTGATTTTATTAATGATTTAATTAATGAAAATTGGCCAGATACAAATTATATGTTTTTAGATTTATTAAAAAACAACCATACAAAATGGGAAAATTATTGGGAAAATAATCAGCTAGTTTCAAGAATTATAGAAATTAGATATGATAATAAATCAATTTTTAAAATTCCTAACTCAATAGCCGATTTAGATAGTTTAAGATGGCTTGAATTACAAAACAATAGTATTACTACTATACCTGGTTATATTGGAAGTTTACAGGTTTTAGAATATTTCACCATATTTCAAAATGATATAATTGAACTTCCTCCTCAAATTGGAAATCTAGTTAGCTTAGAAGTATTAAAAGTTTCAGAAAATAAGTTAGAAAGTATTCATCCTAATATTGGGAATTTAAATAAGCTTAACCAATTATGGCTATCTGAAAACCAATTAATAAATTTACCTATTGGAATGTGTAATATTTTAAATAATGAAAATATAAATATTTATATTGATAATAATTTACTTTGTATTGATTCAAATGATAATTGTTTTATAGAATTAATCAATAATTCAGTTCAGCAGACGGATTGTGATGAATAGTAATTTGAAGGGTGAAAAGTTATTATAATAATGTTTGAAATGACCTGATTTACATTTTATCAGGCGCATGAATTCCTAGTATTGTTAGCCCATTAAATAAAACAATTTTTAAAGATTTGATTAAGATTAATCTTGCCAAAGTTTTCTCTACATCATCTGTAACTATCCTCTCTTTAGCATAATATTTATGAAACATACCCGCTAATTTTTGAAGGTAAGTTGCTATAGTTTGAGGCTCTAGATTTTCCTTAGCCTGAGAAATTATATTTGGAAATTCTAATAAAAAATTTATTAATTGAATTTCAGATTCCTCGTTGAGTATTTCAAGATTTGTCTTTAAGTCAATAGAGATACCTGAGCTTTCTGCATGTTTCAAAATATTTGATAATCGAGCATATGCATATTGTAAATAAAAAACAGGATTTTCATCAGATTCATCTTTAGCTAAAGCCATATCGAAATTCAGGTGAGAATTAGTGCCTCTCATAATAAAGAAGTATCTAACCACATCCTTTCCAACTTCATCAATAAGTTCATCTAAGGTAATATATTGAGCTTTTCTAGTTGACATTTTTATAGGAGAACCTTTGTCTGTCAAGGTTACAAACTGATGTATGACAACCTTGATTTTTTTAATATCACATTCTAATTGACTTATTGCAGCTAGTACGTCTGGATATGCATCCATATGATCTGCACCTAAAACATCAATTAGAAGGTCATAGTTTCTATCAAATTTATTTTTATGGTATGCTATATCAGGTAATCTGTATGTAGGTTCTCCTGAAGATTTTATAATTACTCTATCTTGTTCTCTACCTAATGTACTTGCTTTAAACCAAGTTGCATTTTCCTTTTTATAAACTAAGTTTTTTTCTTTGAGTTTATCAACAACAGTATTAATTGCTCCAGAATCATATAAAGTATTTTCATTAAAAAAATTATCAAATTTAAGACCAATACGATCTAAAGTGTTTTTAATTTGAGCGAATATACTAGATTCAGCAGCCTTTTTAAATTTTTCTATATCTTTATTGCTTTTAAAACTATCACCACTATCATCAATTAATTTTTGAGCTATTTTAATAATATATTCACCTTCATAGCCATCTTCAGGGAATGATATTTTTTGACCCAAAAGTTGAAGATATCTAGATCGAACAGATTCGCCCAACCTATGCATCTGTCTTCCAGCATTATTATAATAATATTCTCTTTCAACTTTATATCCATTCCATTCTAAAATATTGCTTATAACATCACCTAGAATAGCTCCTCTACCATGAGCTACTGTAAGAGGACCTGTTGGATTAGCACTTACAAACTCAACTTGAGCTTTTTTTTCATTACCAGTATTATTTTTACCAAAATTTTTATTATTATCTAATACATCATATAGTAGTTTAGATATTGAACTTTTATTTATTCTTATATTAATAAATCCAGGACCAGCTATTTCTGCTGATGAAATGAGATCAGAATTGTGAGGTATTAAGAAACTTATTATTTTTTTTGCTATATCTGCAGGTGACGCTTTCAGTTTATTACCCAACTGTAGAGCAACATTTGAAGTAAAATCTCCATGCTTAGGATTCTTTGGTAATTGAATTAGGACATTAATTTTAGGATAGTTTAATGACTTTAAAGTCTCATTAAAAGCTAGCTCTATAGATTTTTTCATTCTTGATTTTTTATTTTGGAAATTATTCCATCAGCCCAAAGACGTTCAAATTCATAATATTCACGTGTTTTTTTACTAAATATATGAACAACAATATTTACAAAATCTATAAGTACCCAATCTAAATATTCATATCCTTCAGTATGCCATGATGAATTACCTTCAGTTTTCATAGTTCTATTTATATGATCTGCAATTGCTCGAGTTTGAGGCTCAGATTCTGAAGTGCAAATAACAAAAAAATCGGTTAGAGTAGTTATATTTCTAACATCAATAATTTGAATATCTAAAGCTTTTTTATCAATCATTAATTCAGATATTCTTTTTGCATTGAAATCTGAAGATAATGTTTTTTTGTTTTTGTTTACTAATTTATTCAATTAATATACTTTTTTAAAATGGAGGTTGAAATAGTACAGCATTTTTATAGGAAGGCAAATTAATATAGTCATGTCCAATTATTAAAGTAAGGTCATAAAAAATCATATCATGTCTATCTTCTACAATATTTTTTGGATCTAAATCTAAAATTGACGCTAGCTCATTAGCTCTTTTATAGTCACCTTTATGAAGTAAAATATTTGTATTCAAATAATTGAAGTTGTCAGCATTTCTTGAATCAACAATATCAAAACCTTTATCTCTAAGAAAATCTGTATACATTCTTGCTAGATTTGGTATACCACATCCATTTCTAATTTCTACTTGAATTTTATGGCCAGTTTCTTTCTCATATTTAGTTTTAGTTATCAAAGTGCTTAAATCTTTATAATCAAGCTCAATACCTTCGTTATTAAACAGTTTATTAAAGCTAGATGTAATAAAGCCAATTATAATTAATCCAAGAATTCCTATAAGAATATTTGAATTTAGAACTGATTTTTGGTTGTTATTTTTTTTAATAATTAGTCCTATTTGGAAAAGCCATGTTATTAGATAAGCTATTATTATGATTATTTATTTGGAAAGATATAACTGAATTTGAATTAAGTTTATATTCTAAACCTAATCCATATTTTATATTTGCTTTATTAGAATTAATATTAGAATGAATACCCGAACTTTGAATTAAGTCTATTTGTGTTTTAATTTGAAATTTGTCTGAGATTTTATATTGTATTTGATTGGAATATATTCCATATGATTGGCTTTGATTATTATTTAGGGAAGTTGATAAGCTAAATCCATGATTAATAAAAAAATTATTTTTAGTTATTTGTTTTTTATTATTATTTAAATAAGGTAAATGAGAGTATCTTTCTTGTTTTATTATACTTGTCTGAGAAAAGATAATAGAGCTTAGTAAACAATATAATAACAATTTATATTTTACTATATTCATAATGTTTATTTATTTCATTTAATTGTTTGATATCATTAACTCCTTGAACTTCAAAAAAGTTAATGCTTTTTTGAATAGAAACTTTTTTATTTTCAGCTAATATAAGATTGATTACATCAGGTAAATAGTATTCTTTTTGCGAATTAATATTTTTAACCATGGGTAGTAAATTAAATAATATCCATGATTTAAACACATATATTCCACTATTTATTTCTTTGACTTCTAGTTCTTGTTCTGATGCATCTGCTTGTTCAACAATTTTCGCAAGATCACCATTTTTATTTCTAATTATTCTACCATATCCTGTTGGATTTTTCAAATCTGTTGTTAAAACAGTCGCATATGCATCTTGACTATTATGAACTTCTAATAAACTTTCTAATGTTTTTGAAGATATTAAGGGTACATCTCCATATAGGATTAGAATATTACCATTAAAGTTTTTTAATATCTCTGTACATTGCATTACAGCATGAGCGGTGCCTAATTGCTCTTTTTGTAATGCATATTGTAAAGTTTCGTTTTTTAACTCTTGTTTAATTTTTTGATATTCGTAACCAAGAACTGGAACTATATGTTCTACGTTCAATTTCTTTGCAGTGTTTATGACATGAGATATCATAGGTAGATCACCAATATGATGAAGAACTTTAGGTATATTTGAACCCATTCTAGTACCTTTTCCAGCTGCTAAAATGATAACTGATATAGGTCTACTCATGATTTACCAATGATCCCTCCACCTAACACGATTTCGTCTCTATAAAAAACTACTGACTGTCCTGGTGTAACCGCTAACTGAGGTACTTTAAAATGAATAGAAATATTTTTATTTTCTTGCTTAATTAAAGCATCTACAGGTTTACTATTATATCTTATTTGAGCTTGAATCTCACATGGAAATTCAACCTGTTTAACTAACCAGTTCAAATCAGCTATATTACATTTATTTTTTGTTAGGCTAGACTTTTTCCCAATTTGGATTTGGTTTTTGACAGGATCAATATTAGAAACATATCTAGGTTCAGGATTAGAAAGACCAAGACCTTTACGCTGCCCAATGGTATAATTTGTATATCCGGAGTGTTCTCCTAAGACTTTTCCCTTATCATCAATAATTTCACCGTTACCTACTTTCGACATTTGATCAGGTGAGTATTCTCGTAAAAATCGTTTATAATTATTATCTGCAACAAAGCATATTTCCATACTTTCAGGTATATCCGCAGTTTCAAACTTATTTTCTTTTGCAATTTTACGAACATCGTTTTTGGTAAGATTACCTAAGGGGAAAATAGTACGTTTTAAAGTGTGAGCTGGAATTCCCCAAAGGACGTAAGATTGATCTTTATATAGATCTTTACCTTTCATTAAAACTGATTTACCATCTACATTTTCAACTTGTGCGTAGTGACCTGTTGCGATAAATTCAGCTCCAAGTTTATCTGCTTGTTCAATGAAAGCATCCCACTTTACAAGTGAATTACATCTAACGCAAGGGTTAGGCGTTCTACCTGCTAAATATTCATCAGCAAAATTATCAACTACGGAAGATCTAAATATATCTGTAAAGTCTAGGGTGTAATGAGGAACATTTAATCTATCACAAACTAGCTTTGCATTGTTAATCGCTCCCACGGAACAACAGTTACTATCATCTATTGTGTTACCACCTACATCACGATATTCCCATAGTTTCATAGTAATACCAATTGCATCATAGCCCATTTCTTTTATTTTAAGTAGGGCTACTGAACTATCAACTCCGCCAGACATTGCAACAAGCACTTTCTTAGCCATTTTTTTTACTACCTATTTTATTATTCATTAATATCTTATCAATTTCCTCAACAACTAATTTGATTTGTTCTTCAGAATGAATTTTACCAAATGATATACGGACAGTCGATAGCGCGTCTTTTTCACTTAGTCCTATATCTTTAAGCATTTTTGAGGCTTTAACAGTACCTGAGGTACAAGCTGAACCAGAAGAAATCCCTATGCCAGAAAAGTCTAGTTGTAAAACTAAATCTTGACCTGACATATCAAAAAATGTTATGTTTAAAACACCTGGTACTCTATTCTCTCCATTGATTGAGTAAGGAATATTATGTTTATTTAGTTCATCTATAAAACAGCTTTCTAATTTTATAATATGTTTTATATTATTTTCTAAATTGATAGAAGCCATTTCTGAAGCTAATCCAAAACCTCCAATACCTGCTATGTTTTCAGTACTTGCTCTAAGGTTATGTTCTTGTCCGCCTCCATGTATTAGAGGAGATAATTTAACTCCAGATCTTTTATATATAGCTCCAACTCCTTTAGGCCCATAAAGTTTATGTCCAGACATAGATATAAAATCAATTGAGGTGTTTTGCATATTCAAATTGACTTTACCAAAAGCCTGAACTGCATCAGAATGAAATAAAATATTATGTTTTTTAGCTAAATTCCCGATCTCATTTATAGGATTAATAGTTCCAAGTTCATTATGCACCCAAATTATAGAGATTAAGCGGGTATTATCTCTAATGCTTCTATTTACTTCTTCTGGATCAATTAAACCCTTTTTATTTGGATTTAATAAAGTTGTATTTATATTATTCTGTTCAAGAAAAGGAATGATATTTAAAATAGCTGGATGCTCATAAGAACTTGTTATAAAATGATCACCCGGATTTAATATGCCTTTAACTACCATATTGTTTGATTCAGAGCCGCTTGAAGTGAAAATAATTTCTTCAGGTTTTACATTTAGAGCTTTAGAGATTTGGATACGAGATTTCTCTATTACGGCTTTAGCAGCTTGTCCCTCTCTATGAATACTCGATGGATTGCCAAAAACACGTTTATTTAGATCATTAATAAATTGACCAATTTCAGGATTTAAGGGAGTTGTTGCAGAAATATCAAAGTAGATTCTAGTTGACATAATAATTTATTTAGGAATTTTAATTTCTAATCCTTGTCGAGCAGCAATAGTGTTAGGTCTTATCATTTGTGCATCTTTCTCTATTTTTCTTATAGCTTCATCATCATTTGTAGGACTATGGTGAAAAAGAACTAATTTTTTTACATTAGCTTTATTAGCAACATCAATGCATTGTTGCCAGCTACTATGACCCCATCCTTTATGATTTGCTAGTTGCTCATCAGTAAATTGAGAATCTTTAATAAGAATATCAGCATTTTTTGCGATATTGATTACATTATTATTAAGATTATTTTCAGGATGCTCAATGTCAGTACTATATACTATAGTCCTATCTCCTATATCAATTCTGTAACTATTTGCTCCATTTGGATGGCCGTGAAGTTGGGCCGATATCTTAATTGAATTTGATATTTTTAATCCATTGTCCGGAAATGTATTTAAATTAAGTTTTGCTTGGTATATTGGTATTTCAACTGGCCAAAAGGTATAATTATGTAGATGATCAAAAACTTCCTGCATACTTAGTTTATCTTTTTTGCCGTAGATATTACAAGTAAAATTTTTTTGAAAAAATGGAGTAAATCCCAAATAACCAATGACATGATCCCAATGAAAATGACTCATGAAAACATGTGCAGATTTTGGAGGGTCTTTTTCTTTCATTAAAGCATTTCCTAAAGGAACAAATCCCGTACCCATATCAAATATAATGAGATCATTTTCGTAGGTACGAATTTCAACACATGATGTGTGTCCTCCAAATTCAATTTTATCTCTATCAGGAGTAGGGAAAGATCCTCGAACACCCCAAAATCTTATTTTATGCTCTTTCATATACAATAGTAATTTACTTATTTTAATCTTAATTTTGTAGTGTAAATTATTTAGTAATATTTAAAAGAAATATGATGAAAAATCAAACGAATAATATTTGGGGTGATAGACTATATCTCATTCTTGCAGGAATCTTTGTTGCATCTCTAGTAACCTGTAATTTGATAGCAAATAAATTTGTTTCTATAGATTTAGGCTTTAAAACATTTATAGTATCAGCAGGAATTCTACCTTATCCACTAACTTTCTTGGTTACAGATATTTTATCAGAAATATACGGTAAAAAAAGAGCTAGTATGGTTGTTTTATCTGGTTTTATTGCTTCTTTATTTGTTTTGCTTTTTCTCTGGATAGGTGGGCAGTTTAATGCAATCAGTACCTCTCCTTTAAATGACGAAACTTATAGTTTAGTTTTTAATAATGCTTGGCGTGTAATATTTGCTTCGATGGTAGCATATTTATCAGCTCAATTTTTAGATGTAAGATTGTTCCATTTTTGGAAAAAGCTAACAAATGGTAAGCATTTGTGGTTGAGAAACAATGCCTCAACTGTAGGATCTCAGCTTGTGGACACTATTTTAGTTATTTCTGTATTATTTGTTGGGGTATGGGATACTAGTCAGATTATAAGTGCAATTATTGATGGCTGGTTATTTAAAATGTTGGTTGCATTTATTGATACACCTCTTTTTTATTTGATATCACATTATTTAAGACAATTTTTTAATTTAAAATTAGGCGAAGAGCTAAAGTCTGAATAATCCGAATTTTTGTGATAATGCTCACAAAAACCATGTAACAGTATGTAAAACCCGTAATTTTCCTTTCATTTAATGCTAATATAGAGCTTACATTTGCAGGTGAATAAAATTGAAAAAAGTTTATTGGTTTTCCGAATTATCAGTGAAAATGATTCATAGTAACCAATATTAAAAGTAAGAAAAAACCTAAAATAATGGAGGAAATAATGAAGACTTACAAATGTATAATGGGTGTTGTTCTTAGTACAGTTTTGATGTTTGGAACTGTATTTGGTGCTAATGCCCTAAGTCAAGATGTTTTAGATGGTTTAAATAAAAAAGGTGAGCTTTCTATTAAATCTGTAACTGATGGTCCGGCTATAAGGACAATTAAGTTACCGATTATTGGAGAGCCCTCAAGAGATTGTACAGATTGTGAATTTGATTGGACTGCTTACGGCTCTGAGTGCTGTGATAGTGCTTGGGATGAATTCGCTATCGATTGTGCTACTTTAACTGCTAATTATGGATGGGATTGTGCAGGCTGTTTGTGTCCAGGCGATATACCTTGTGAAGATCAAGGTTTAATCACATGTGAAAATGGTGCAATTGCTGGTGGGAATTGTGCTGAAGACGAATCCGGTTGTTTAGAGGCTGGTGAGTGTGCTGCTGGTGAAGTTGCTGATTGTGATGGATCAGGAGAATGCTGGCCAGAATCTTGGATCGGTGACGGATTTTGCGATGGAACTGATCAACAGTATGGTGCAGATTTATTATGCTATGATGAAGATGGTGGTGATTGCGCTGGTGCTACAACTGGTGGTACAACAGGTGGTACAACTGGTGGTACAACTGGTGGTACAACTGGTGGTACAACTGGTGGAACTACTGCTGGCGGTGAGTGTGCTGCTGGAACTGTAGAAGATTGTTCTGGAGATGGTGATTGTTGTCCAGAATCTTGGATTGGTGATGGATTTGCAGATTGTGAAGATCAAGCATATGGATGTGATCTAACTTGCTATGATAATGATGCAGGTGATTGTGCTGATGGAACAACAGGCGGAACAACAGGCGGAACAACAGGCGGAACAACTGGTGGAACAACTGGTGGAACAACTGGTGGAACAACTGGTGGAACTGAAGCTTGTACAGATTGCGAATTTGATTGGACTGCATATGGATCTGAGTGCTGTGATACAGCTTGGGGAGAATTTGGTATTGACTGTGCTACTTTAACAGCGAATTACGGTTGGGATTGTGCTGGTTGTAATTGTCCTGGTGATGTTCCTCCTGTATGTGGTGATGGTACATGTAATGGAGATGAGACTTATGAAACATGTCCTGAAGATTGTAATGCTCCTGGTGAGTGTGATGCAGGTTACGTATTAGACTGCGCAGACTTAGACTGTTGTCCTGAATCTTGGATTGGTGATGGTTTCGAAGATTGTGAAGATCAGGCATATGGCTGTGATTTAACTTG